>Ga0070738_10000137_pt1 | contig 217898 bp, 200 predicted proteins | sample Coa_R2_2_FD_66446 | JGI IMG/M metagenome (GOLD analysis project Ga0070738, IMG submission 66446) | Surface soil microbial communities from Centralia Pennsylvania, which are recovering from an underground coalmine fire - Coalmine... | ecosystem: Environmental > Terrestrial > Soil >... | reverse complement strand
CCGGCATTCGCGCCATTTGAGACAGAGGAAGGCCCGAGGTGAACCACGGTCCTGCGGTAACCAATCCGCGCATCAGAGTCTGATCAACCCTCGCCTCTCGCCGCCGCGCCCGGCCGTGCGCAGTCCGCTTACCCTCGCGCTGACAACAACAGCGATTGCAGCCGCTCGCTCGCAGTCTTGAAAACGGACATGAGAATCACGACACCGCGCCGCGTGAAACGGGCTTTTGGGTCAGGCCTGAGGCGCCGCCGTCGGGCGAAGCGGTTCGATCCCGTATCTCTGTATTGCTTCGCTTGCCAACGCCACGGCGCCAGTATAGGCGTTATGATGGCCGCAGCATTTCAGCAAAATGCCGCGCGATATTTTGCCGATTTTCATGCTGTCCTTCTTGTTTTTCTGCGCTGATTACGAACTATTTATCTCGTCTCGCGATGATGCGAGCCGCTATTGTCCAGTTGCGAGCGGTCGATGTTGAACAGGGAGAAGCGGGCGAGCCTTTCGGCCGGGCTGCTCGTTCAACGGGAGGCTCGGCGCGAGGCGGACGCGCCGGCGGCGGCCGGGCCGGGGCCGGCACCATTGGCGCAAGAGGTGCTGTCGAGCAAAGGCGCGGCCAACACTGCTGGATTTCGGCCTGACGGTTGGACCTATGAGGGCGCGCCGGCAGCCTTGCGCGGCGCGCCGACCGGCGTCGTGACGCCGTTCCCGCCGATCGCCTCCCGCCTCGAGCCCGAGCCGCCCGCAGCGCCGCCGGCGCCGGCCGCCGAGACGCTCCCGGCGGCGCCGCCGCCGGTTCTCGAGGCGCCAGCCGCCGCGCCTGCAGCGCCGCCTCGCGCCCGGCGCATTCCCGCGCTCAATCCGGTGGTTCTCTTCGGCTGCCTCGCGCTCGCCGCGTCCGGCGCTCTCTTCATCCTCTCGCAGGCGCCGCAGCGCAGCGAGATGGCTCCGCCTCGGCCCGTCGCCGCCTCTGAGCCGCCCGCCCCGCAGCACCCGGACGCCGCACCCGCAGCAGCGCCGGACGAAACGGCGGCGCTCACCCTGCGCGGCGACCAGTTCCTGTCGCGGCTCGACATCGCCACGGCGCGGCTCTTCTACGAACGCGCCGCCGAGCGCGGCAGCGCCGCGGCGGCGCTCGGCCTCGGCCGAAGCTTCGATCCGCTCTTTCTCGACGCCTCGCATGTCCGCGGCATCCGCGGCGATCCGCGCATCGCGGCCGGCTGGTACCGCAAGGCGAGCGCCGCCGGCGAGGGCGAGGCGGCGCCGGCGCTGGCGCGGCTCTTGGCGAAATATCCAGAATAGCGCAGGGCCGCGCCGGCCTCGCCTCAGCGCGGCGTGGGATTGCCCTTCCGCAGGACATCGAGCTTCAGCGGCAGCTTCTCGCCCAGCCACAGCGCGTGATGGGCGTGATCGGCGTATTCGTCCTCGGTATTCGGGTGGACGAGGATGGTGAGCGCGCCGCGATTGAGCATGAGCCACGGCACGATGCGCGCGAAATCCTGCGCCGCGAAGGCAAGCTGATACATCGCGGCGGGATGCGGCCCGACCGGCCGCTCGTGCCAGCGCCCGAGCAGAGCCGCCGGGAAGGCGGCGGCGAGGCGGCCGCGCAGCGCCGCCGCCTCCTCGCTGCGCGCGGCCTCGAAGTAGATATGCGCGTGATAGCCGGCGATCGCGGCGACGTCGGAGAGGGGCTCAGCCATTCCCGGAGCCTAGCACGGCTTGCCGTGCGGCGGCCACGACCGCCGCGCTCCCGGTTGCGAGACGCTCGATCTCCGGGCCGAGACTGCGGTCCTCGTCGAGACGCGGGACGAGGGCGCGGATCGCTGCCTGCGCCGCCGCGAGCGGCGGTCCCAGGACCGGCGGCGGCGTGCGCAGATCGACCGCCTGCGCCGCCAGCATCAGCTCGATCGCGAGGAGCCGCCGCAGCGCCGCCAGCAACTCCTCGGCCTTGCGCAGGACGAGCGGCGTCTGCGGCGCGTGGTCCTCGACCCCGTTGGCGACGGCGGTGAAGTCGAGGCTCGCCGGATTGGCGCGCAGCCGGCATTCGGCGCAGAGCGCCGCGATCGTCTTCTGCACCGGTGCGAAGCCGGCGCGGTCGCCGCCGACGGGCGTCAGGAATTTCGGCAGGCCCGACGCCTCGGGCTGCATCAGCTTCATCATCCGGCCGGCGGCGAGGTCGGCGACCGGCACAAGGGCGAGCGCGAGCGTATCGAAGGCGAGGGCGAGGGCCGCCGTATGGAAATTGCCGGTCGAGACGATGCGGCCCGCTTCGAGAAGGACGAGCGGGTTGTCGGCGGCCGCGTTGAGCTCGGCCTCGACCGCCCGCGCGGCGAGATCGCGGGCCGCCAGCGCGGCGCCGTGGACGGGCGCGATGCAGCGGAAGCTGAGCGCGTCCTGCACCGCGCGGGCCGCGCCGGGCTGCCAGAGGGCGCTGCCCGCCAGCCATCGGCGCAAGGCGGCGGCGGCCTCCTCCTGGCCGGGCGCCGGGCGTGCCGCCGCGACCTCGGCAAGGAAGGGCGAAGGATTGGCGCGATACCCCTCGCAGCTCAGCGCGGCGGCGAGCGCTGCCAGCTCCGCCAGTTCGGCCGCATCCTCCAGCAGGAGCACGGCGTGTCCGACGCTGAGCCCGTTGCTGTTGACGAGGGCGAGCCCGTCCTTCGGCGCGAGAACCGTCTTTTCGAGGCCGGCGCGGCGCAGCGCTTCAGCCGCGGGCATGGTGGCGCCCGCCATCTCGACCTCGCCTTCGCCGATGAGCGGCAGCATGAGATGCGCCATCGGCGTCAGATCGGCGGCGCCGATCGAGCCGAGCGACGGGACAAGAGGAGAGATGCCGCTGTTGAGGAGGCCGATGACGCCGGTGAGGCATGCCGCCGAGGCGCCGGCGCCGCCCCGCGCCAGCCCGTTGGCGCGGACGAGGAGCGCGGCGCGCACGGTTTCGGCAGGATAGCAAGGGCCGAGGGCGGCGGCGCGGCCGCGCAGGATGCGCTCCTGGAAGTCGGCGATCTCGCTCGCGGCGAGGCGGTGGCCGAGATTGGCCCCGAGTCCCGTCGTCAAGCCATAGACCGCCTCGCCTCGGGCAAGGCTCGCGGCGACGACGCGCCGCGCGGATTCGATCCGGGCCGCCACCTCCTCGCCGAGGCGGACCCGCGCCGCCCCGCGCGCGACGGCGACAATTTCGGCGCGCGTCAAGCCGAATCCGGTGATGGTGACCACCCTCGCCATGTCGTTCGATACGGCAGGAACTCGCATCGGGTCAACGGTAACGGCGCCCCGGATCGGCCGTTCAACTTTCGTCATGCGCTCCGAGATCGAGACCGCCGCACGAGCCTTGCTGCCGGCGCAGGCGACGGCCGCCGCCTGCGAGCCGGCGGCGGCGGCGCGCCTCGCCCGGCTGCGCTATGTCCGCGACGACGCTCCCGGCATCACGCGGCGCCGAGCCGGGACGAGCTTTTCCTATCGCGATCCCTCGGGGCGGCCGATTCGCGACAAGGAGACCTTGGCGCGCATCAAGGCGCTGGCGGTGCCGCCCGCCTGGCGCGAGGTCTGGATCTGCCCCGATCCCGACGGGCACATCCAGGCCGTCGGGCGCGACGCCCGCGGCCGCAAGCAGTATCGTTACCATCGGCGCTGGCGCCAGGTGCGCGACGAGGCGAAGTTCGGCCATATGATGCGCTTCGTCCGCGCCCTCCCGCGCATCCGCGAGCGCGTCGCCGGCGATCTCGCGCGCCCGGGTCTGCCGCGCCCCAAGGTGCTGGCCGCGATCGTCCGCCTGCTCGAAACCACGCTCGCCCGCATCGGCAACGAGGAATATGCGAGGAACAACCACAGCTACGGGCTGACGACGCTGCGCAACCGCCATGTCCGGGTCAGGGGCCGCGGCATCGAGCTCGATTTCCGCGGCAAGCACGGGATGAAGCGCCATTTGGAACTGCGCGATTGGCGGCTGGCGCGCATCATCGCCAAGCTGCAGGACCTGCCGGGACAGGAGCTCTTCCAGTTCGTCGACGACGACGGTGAGCGGCACGCGATCGGCTCGGAGGATGTGAACGACTACCTCCGCGAGATTTCGGGCGAGGAGGTCACAGCCAAGGATTTCCGCACCTGGGCGGCGACGACCTTGGCCGCCGTGGCGCTGCGCGAGTTCGAGGCCGTCGACAGCGCGGCCAAGGCGAAGGCGAATGTGCTGCGCGCCATCGAGGCGGTGGCGCAGATGCTCGGCAACACGCCGGCGGTGTGCCGGAAATGCTATATTCACCCGGCGATCCTGGATGGCTATCTCGACGGCAGCCTCCTCGCTACCCTCAAGGCGCGGGCGGCGGATGCGCATCTGCGCGACAATCTCCCGGGGATGACCCCGGAGGAGGCGGCCGTCACCGTCTTCCTGCGCGAGCGCCTTGAGGCCGAGGCCGAAAAGCGGTCGTAATACCTGGAACCGCAAATCGCCGATACGGCGACCCTCGCCCTGGTCATCGCGAGCCGACGGCGAAGCAATCCAGGAGCCCGCGCCCTGGATTGCTTCGTCGCCTTCGCCTCCTCGCAACGACGACGTCGAGACGGCGAATCAGGCTGCCCTAACAGCGGGCATTAGCTGACCTCGACGGTCGGCGTGAAGATGTAGCCGGTGCCGCGCACCGTCTTGATGATGGTGGGTTTCTGCGGATCGTCCTCGAGCTTGCGGCGCAGGCGCCCGACTTGCACGTCGATGGTGCGGTCGAAGGGGCCGGCCTCGCGATTGCGCGCGAGGTCGAGAAGGCGGTCGCGGCTCAACACCTGGTTGGCGTTGTTGACGAAGGCGGCGAGCAGGTCGAACTCGCCGGTGGTGAGGCGCACTTCGCTGCCGCTGGGGGAGACGAGCTCGCGCGTCGAGAGATCGAGGTTCCAGCCGGCAAAACGCGCCTTCGAGCGGCCTGCCGGCTTTTCGTTGGCGCGCGAGGAGGCCCGGCGGAGCACGCTCTTCACCCGCGCCAGCAGCTCGCGCAGGTGGAACGGCTTCGGCAGGTAGTCGTCGGCGCCCATTTCGAGGCCGATGATGCGGTCGACGGTCTCGCCGCGCCCGGTCAGGATGATGATGCCGATATTGGATTCATCACGCAGCGAGCGCGCCAGCGTCAGCCCGTCCTCGCCCGGCAGCATGAGATCGAGGATGACGAGGTCGACCGGCGTCTGCGCCATGATCTTGCGCATTCCGGCGCCGTCGTTGGCGGCGCTGACGGTGTAGCCTTCGCCCGACAGATACTCCTGGACGACCTCGCAAATTTCCTTCTGGTCGTCAACGACGAGAATATGAGGCGAAGAAGCGGTCATGGCCCTGCTGAATCTGGCTGATCCCGGAACCGGATGCAATAACGCAAAGGTGGCAGCCTCCGTCCTGTCGTCAGCGCTCAGCGCGAGCCGAGGACATCTTTACACTTGTTTACAATTCCTTACACGAATCCGCAGCGGCTGACATCATGGGATTACATCCTCCGCGTAAATTCCCGGGACCAAGACGCTTTCGTTGAACGAGCAGCGCAGGGACCAACGGCACACGCGAAGGAGCGCAGCGATGGCCGATCGGAACATCTATCGCAAGATCGAAGAGGAAATCCCGCGATTGCGGCGCTATGCGCGCGCCCTCACTCGCGAGGTGAGTGCCGCCGACGACCTTGTCCAGGATTGCCTGGCGCGCGCCCTCGGCAAGGTGCATCTGTGGCAGAAGGGGACCGATCTGCGCGCCTGGCTCTTCACCATCCTGCACAATCAATATGTGAACCATGTCCGCCGCGCGGTGCGCGAAGGGGCCGCGGTCGCGCTCAGCGAGACCGAGCCGATGCTGACCACCCAGCCCAATCAAGCCAAGCGCCTCGAACTGCGCGATCTGGAGCGCGCCATCGCCAAGCTGCCCGAGGAGCAGCGCGCCGTTCTGCTGCTGGTCGGGCTCGAAGGCATGCGCTATGAGGAGGTCGCGACCGTCCTCAACGTGCCCGTTGGCACCATCCGCTCGCGCCTGTCGCGCGGGCGCGAGATGCTGCGCCAGCTCATCGGCATGGCGGAACCCCGCGAGCCGGCGCGGCGGCGCGGCGTTTCCGTCGGGTTGAACTTGAGCGCGCATGGCGAGACGCCGCTGAGCCGGGCAGCGCCGCTGCGGCGCGCGCCCTTTGCCGCCGCCCTGCCGCAGGAGGCGCTGCACGATTGAGCCGACCCGGCCGGTGCCGTCGCGCGGCACCGGCCGGAGACCGCCGCGACGACGATAGTGGTGGAACCGGAGAATTGCGGGGGGTGTTGAGGGTTCGTGTGCGCCTGCTCGATGGCGCGCACCGGACAGCGGGTCGCCGGGCGCCCGCGAGAGCGTGTCCGACCTCCCCCGAGCCCGGCATGGCAAAGTCTCCCTGTATGCGGGTTTGCCACCCGCAAACTGGTCGGGTGCGATCACGCGCCCGACCGTTTTTTTGCCCGCCCTCGAACGAACGCCGAACTTTACTCGCGGCGCCGCCGCCTCTCAATGGCGAAAAGCGGCAGGCGGCCTTGGTGAGCGTCAATTGCGGGTTGCCGCGCCTTGCCGCGGGAACGTTCCCCGCCCCGCGCTCGTTGCCGGGTGACGATCTTCGAGCCCTGGCGAGTGGTGGAGGCAAGATGCTGGGAAGACATGTCTATCGCGTGGCGCCTTTGCGCGACGGCGCGTGGAGCGTTGCCAAGGAAGGCGAGGCGCAGCCGCGCGGCCAGAGAGGGTCGCGCCAGGAAGCCGTGGAATACGCCTGCTCGCTGGCCGTCGCCGATCAGCCGAGCCGGGTCACGGTCGAGAACGAGGACGGCACGATCGCCGAGGAGAAATCCTACGGCGCCGACCTCGCCCAGCAAGTCCGCGGATGACACGCTGAGGTCATGGAACCCCGCCTCGGTGCGATCGTTTGCCGTGACGGCTCCCTGTGGCGACGCGGCGAAAGAGACGCGTGGGAGGGCGCACCGTTCTCCTCTGCCGTACCAAATTCTGTGCGATGGAATAGTATATCGCGGCCCCGGCCTGGTCCTAGGAAAACGGGCTGGAGGAGCAGCTGAGGAAACTCAAGCCACAGGCGCCTTTCCCGGCGGAAACCAGTGCCGCAAAGTCCGCCGTCGCGGTCGGCGCGGTTGCGGTCGAGCGGCGGCCGCCGGCGCTCATCTATGAGCTGCACCCGTCCCTGGCGGGGCCGCTGCCGCTCTGGCGCGGTCATCTGCCGCGCATCGCCGCGATGGGCTTCGACACCGTCGCCCTGCTCCCCTTTCATCCGACCGGCGCCGATCGCAACCTCTACGCCGTCGCCGATCACTATGCCGTCAGCGCGGCGCTGGCGGAGGGCGCTCCCGTCGACGGCGCCGCCGCGCTCGGCGATTTTCTCGCCGCGGCGCGGGGGCACGGCCTTGCCGTCATCATGGATCTGGTCGTCGACAGGGTCGCCCGCGACGGGACCCTCGCGCGCCAGCACCCGGACTGGGTCCTGCGGGACGGCGGCGCCGGCGCGTTCGCGCCGCTTGCCCATGACGGGCCGGCGCAATCCTCCATCCTCGCCTATTTCGCCGGCGTCGTGCGGCATTATCTCGATCTCGGCTTCGCCGGATTTCGCTGCGTCGCCGCCCACCGCGTGCCCGTCGCGAGCTGGCAGGCGCTGATCGCGGGCGCCCGCGCTCAGTCCCCGGATGCGCTCTTCTGCGCCGATACCCTGGGCGCGCCGCTCGATGCGGCGGAGCGGCTTGCGGGCGCGGGATTCGACTTCCTTTTCGACAGCCTCGCCTGGTGGGATTTCCGCAGCCCTTGGCTCTTGGAGCAGCACGAGGCTCTGCGCCGCATCGCCCCGACCATCGGCTTCCCCGAGAGCCATGACACGGCGCGGCTCGCCGGCCGGCTCGCGGCCGCCGGCATCGGCGATGCGCGTCTCATCGAGGCGGAGTACCGCCAGCGCTACGCCCTCGCCGCGACCTTCTCGAGCGGGCTGCTGATGCCGATCGGCTATGAATGGGGCTGGCGATCCCCCTTCGATCCAGCGCCCGCCTGCTTCCGCCCCGCGGCCGAGGAGCGGCATTTCGACCTCGCGCCCGCCATCGCCGCGGTGAACCGGATGAAGCGCAGGACGCCGGTCCTCGAGAGCAACGGACCGCTGCGCCTCCTCTCGCCACCCGATGAGCCCGTCATGGCGTTGGCGCGCCAGGACGAGGACGCCACGGAATGGGTCTTCACCGTCTTGAACCGCGACCCGGCGACGGCGCGGCAGATCGCGACCGACGCGCTCATCGCCATCGCCGACGACCGCCATCTTCTCCTCACCGAGATCACCGCGGCGGAGGCCGCCCCGGTCTCGACGCTTCGCATCGCCCTCGAGCCGCTGGAGACGCGGATCTTCCTCGGCCGTTCGCGACCTCTCGCCGCCGTCCTCGCCGATATGGCGCCGGCGCCGCACATGCATCCCGAGTGGCGGCCGGAAGCGCGGATCGTCATCGAGGCGGTCGAGCCCTTGATCGACAATGGCCGCTATCCGGTGAAGCGCATCGTCGGCGAGTCGCTCGAAATGACCGCCGACATTCTGCGCGACGGGCATGACAAGCTGGCGGCGCTCCTCCGCTACCGCCATGCGGACGAGGCGACCTGGCGCGCGAGCCCCATGCGCCATATCGACAATGACCGCTGGGGCGGCCGCTTCGTCCTCGAACGGATCGGCCGCTATCTCGTCGCCATCGAGGCGTGGACGGATCATTTCGCATCCTGGCGCGACGAGGTGGCGAAGAAGCGCGCGGCAGGCCAGGACATTAGGCTGGAGCTCATCGAGGGGCGGGCGCTCGTCGCTGCCGCCGCGGCGCGCGCCGATGCCGCCGACGGCGCCGCCTTCACCGCTCTTCTCGCTTCCCTGGATGCGGCGGATGACGAGGAGAAGGCAGCGCTGCTGCTGTCGCGCCTCGTTGCCGATCTCGTCGCCCGCTGGCCCGACCGCAGCGACGCCGTCCGGACGCCCAATGCCTTCGAGGTCATCGCCGACCGCCCGGCGGCGCGCTTTGCCGCCTGGTACGAGATGTTCCCGCGGAGCCAAGGACGCGTGCCGGGCCGCAGCGCCAGTTTCGATGACTGCATCGCCCGCCTTCCCGAGATCGCCGCGCTCGGCTTCGATGTCGTCTATCTCGTGCCGATCCACCCGATCGGCCGCATCAACCGCAAGGGACGCAACAACGCGGTCGTGGCGGCGCCGGGCGACCCCGGCAGCCCCTACGCGATCGGCGCCGCGGAGGGCGGCCATTGCGCCGTCGAGCCGGCGCTCGGCACGCTCACGGATTTCCGCCGCTTCGTCGCCGCGGCCGCGACGCTCGGCATGGAGGTGGCGCTCGATTTCGCCGTGCAATGCGCGCCCGACCATCCCTGGATTCGCGAGCATCCGGAGTGGTTCCTGTTCCGCCCTGACGGCACCATCAAATATGCGGAGAACCCGCCGAAGAAGTACCAGGACATCGTCAATGTCGATTTCTACAATTCCGACCGCGCGGCGCTGTGGCGCGCGCTGCGCGACATCATCCTGTTCTGGGCGGCGGAAGGGGTCCGCATCTTCCGCGTCGACAATCCGCACACCAAGCCCGTTCCGTTCTGGGAATGGTGCATCCGCGAGGTCCAGGACCAGTACCCGGACATCATCTTCCTCTCCGAGGCCTTCACTCGGCCGAAGATGATGAAGCTTCTCGCCAAGGCGGGCTTCACGCAGTCCTACAGCTACTTCACCTGGCGCAACACGAAATGGGAGCTGACGCAGTACCTGACCGAGCTGACGCGCGGCCCCGAGCGCGAATACATGCGGCCCAATTTCTTCACCAACACGCCGGACATCCTGCCGCAGATCCTGCAGCTCGGCGGCCGGCCGGCCTTCCGCACCCGCCTCGTCCTGGCGGCGACGCTGTCGCCGGCTTACGGCATCTACAACGGCTTCGAGCTCTGCGAGAACACGGCCATTCCCGGTACCGAGGAGTATCTCCATTCCGAGAAATACGAATACAAGGTGTGGGATTGGGACCGGCCGGGCAACATCAAGGCGGAGATCGCCGCGCTCAATCGCTTCCGTCGCGCCAATCCGGCCCTGGCGCTGTTCACGAACCTCACCTTCTGCCCGGCCGATGACGACAACATTCTGGCCTATGTGAAGCTGACGCCGGACCGGGCGAATATCGTCGTCGCCATCCTCAATCTCGATCCCTTCGCGCCGCACGAAGCGACGGTCGAGCTGCCTCTGCACGAGATGGGGTTTCCCTGGGACAGCGTCCTTTTGCTGGAGGATGGGCTCGGCGGGATGACGCGCGAGTGGCGTGGCGCGCAGCAGAGAGTGCGGCTCGACCCGGCGGTGCAGCCGGCGCTTCTCGCACGCGTCCGGCGGCTCTGAACGCCGCCTTCGCCACCGCTTCGAGGATGCCCGAAGCCTCGACATCGAAATCGCGGATCAGCGCCTCGATGGCGCGGGCGCGGTTCTCCTTCGCCTCGCGCTCCGCCTGCTGCTCCGCTTCGAGGCGCTGCCGCGCCGCGCCGTTCTCGCGGAAGACGTGGATCGCCTTCGTCATGTCGCCGATCTCGTCCTGCCGCTCGGTGTCGGTGATGGTGACGGAATAGTCCTGGTTGGCGAGCTGCGTGACGATACCGCTGATGCGCACGACCGGGGCGACGACGCGGCGGCCGAAAATGCCGTACATGAAGCCGGCGAAGATCGCCGCCGTGAGCCCGACCATGATCTCGGCGATGAGTGTCATCGTCTCGGCATGCTGCCGCGCCGCCGCCGCCTCGCGCTGGGCGCGGGCGTTCATCTTGGTCTGGAACTGCGCGATGGGCTCCATGATGACCGCCTTGTTGCGGTCGTAGTTCTCGTCGAAGATGAGCTTGCGCGCCGTGTCGAAATCCTTCGCCGCGACCGCCTTCATCGCCGCGTCCTTGGTCTTGATGAGGGCGTCGGAATTGGCCTTCGCCTTCTCGATGAGGGCGAGCTCCTCCGCCGGCGCGCCGAGCGCCTTCAAGCGGGCGACGACGCGGTCGCGCGTCTTTGTCTCGTTCACCTCGCGCCAATAGGCGTCGTAATGGCTCTTCTCGCCGAAGATCGTATAGCGCCGGAGATTGCGCCTGCCGGACCTCGTCACAGGGCAGGATGAACTCTGCCAGTTCGCGGCTGTAGAACGCCGCGGCGGAGCGGATCGGCGCCGCGGCGAACCCCGCCGACGCCGGGCAGGCGTCGGCGCAGAAAACCGGCCGGCGCAGTGCGGTTCACGGCGCGGCCCCGGCGATTGTGGGGTGTAGGACTGAACCGGCGCTCACCGCATGCGTTCGCAGCTTTCGAGGCGCCGCCCATGCGGGCGGCTCTCCAGGAGACGATGCAGCCCGCCCGATGAACGACACGAGCGAACGCGTTGCCTTGAGACAGCCGGCGAGACAACCGGCGGCCGCCGATCCGCTTTGGTACAAGGACGCCATCATCTACCAGCTCCACATCAAGGCGTTCTTCGATTCGAACGATGACGGCGTCGGCGACTTTCTCGGCCTGACGCGCAAGCTCGACTATCTCCAGGATCTCGGCGTCACGGCGCTGTGGCTGCTGCCCTTCTATCCCTCGCCGCTGCGCGACGACGGCTACGACATCGCCGATTACCGCAACATCAACCCGACCTACGGGACGATGAACGACTTCCGCGTCTTCGTCCGCGAGGCGCATCGCCGCGGCCTCAAAGTCGTCACCGAGCTCGTCGTCAACCACACCTCCGACCAGCACCCATGGTTCCAGCGAGCTCGGCGCGCCAAGCGCGGCTCGCGCCTCCGGGACTTCTACGTCTGGAGCGACACCGACCAGAAGTTCCTCGGGACGCGCGTCATCTTTCTCGATACCGAGAAGTCGAACTGGGCCTGGGACCCGGTGGCGCAGGCCTATTACTGGCACCGCTTCTACTCGCATCAGCCCGACCTCAATTTCGACAACCCGCGCGTGGTGCGCTCGATCGTCAATGTCATGAAGTTCTGGCTCGAGATCGGCGTCGACGGGATGCGGCTCGATGCCGTGCCCTACCTCGTCGAGCGGGAAGGCACGAGCAACGAGAACCTGCCGGAGACCCATGCCGTCCTGAAGCATCTGCGCGCCGAGCTCGACCGCCATTTCGCCAACCGAATGCTGCTCGCCGAGGCCAATCAGTGGCCCGAGGACGTGCAGCAGTATTTCGGCGAGGGCGATGAATGCCATATGGCGTTCCATTTCCCGCTGATGCCGCGCATCTTCATGGCGGTCGCCACCGAAGACCGCCACCCCATCACCGACATCATGCGGCAGACGCCGGAGATCCCGGCCAATTGCCAATGGGCGATCTTCCTCAGGAACCATGACGAGCTGACGCTCGAAATGGTGACCGACCGCGAGCGCGATTACCTCTGGAACTACTATGCCGCCGATCGGCGGATGCGCCTCAATCTCGGCATCCGCCGCCGCCTCGCGCCGCTGATGGAGAACGACCGCCGCAAGCTCGAGCTGCTGAACAGCGTGATGTTCTCGATGCCGGGCACGCCCATCATCTACTACGGCGACGAGATCGGCATGGGCGACAATGTCTTTCTCGGCGACCGCGACGGCGTCCGCACGCCGATGCAGTGGACGCCCGACCGCAATGGCGGCTTCTCGCGCTGCGATCCGGCCCGCCTCTATCTGCCGCCGATCATGGATCCCGTCTATGGCTTCCAGGCGGTCAGTGTCGAAGCGCAGAGCCGCAGCCCGTCCTCCCTGCTGAACTGGGTGAGGCGCCTCATCGCCGTGCGCCTCGCGCATCGCGCCTTCGGCAGAGGCAAGCTCAAATTCCTCTATCCCAAGAACCGCAAGGTGCTGGCCTATCTGCGCTGCTACGAGGATGAGACGATCCTCTGCGTCGTCAATCTCGCGCGCTCGCCGCAGGCGGTCGAGCTCGACCTCGCCGAATTCAAGGGACGGACCCCGGTCGAGCTCCTGGGGCGCAGCGAGTTTCCGCGCATCGGCGAGCTCACCTATCTCCTGACGCTGCAAGCGCACAGCTTCTTCTGGTTCGTGCTCGAAGCCGCCGACGAGGCGCAGGAGGCCGCACGCGCCGCGCCGGCCGTGCCGCCGGAATATGTGACGCTGGTGCTGCCGCGCGGCTGGACCGACCTTCTCGACCGTCACAACCGCCCGCAATTCGAGGGCGACGTCCTGCCGACATTCCTCGCGGCCCAGCGCTGGTTCGCCGGCAAGGACGATCGCATCCGCAAAGTGTCCGTGGAAGACGTTGCTCTGCTGCCGGGGCCCGGGGATGGCTGGCTCCTCGTCCTTCTCGAGACGCAGCTCGGCGGCGGCGTCCGGCAGCGCTACCTCTTGCCGCTGACGCTGCTCTGGGACGGCGAGCCGGCCGAGGCCGCCGCCTCGCCTCAGAAGCTCGGCGAGGTGCGCCGCTTCCGCCGCAACGGCGCCATTTTCGACGCCGCGGCGGAGCAAGGCTTCGTGCGCGCGGTCCTGGAGGCGATGGCGCGCGAGACGATGCTCGATTGCGGTTCCGCCCGGATCCGCTTCCGCCACAGCGCCGCCTTCCTCGCGCGTCCGCTGCCGGAAGAGCCGAGCGTCTCGCGCATCGGCGGCGAGCAGTCGAACACTTCGACGCTCATCGGCGAGTACGGCGTCCTCAAGCTCTATCGTCGGCTGCAGCCGGGAATCAATCCCGAAATCGAGATGGTCTCGTTCCTGACCGAGCGGGCCGGCTTCGAGAACTCGCCGGCGCTGCTCGGCACCATCACGCGGGAGGAGGCCGGAGCCGAGGAGGTGGCGCTCGGCATTCTCGTCGCCTATGTCCGCAACCAGGGCGAGGCCTGGACGCAGGCGCTCGACTACATCAGCCGGTATCTCGAGGAAGCGACGCTGGGCGCCGGCGAGAACGCGGCGGCGCCGGCGAGCGGCCCCAGCGTCTTCTTCTTCACCCTGGCGCGCCAGCTCGGGCTGCGGACGGCACAGATGCACCGGGCGCTCTGCCCTTCGGGCGACGCTCCCGCCGGCTTCGTGCCCGAGCCGACCACCGCCGACGACCTCGCCGCCTGGCGGCGCAGCGTCGCCGCCCGCGCCGAGCGCGTCGTCGCGGCGGCACGGCGCGTCGGCCCCGACCACCCGGCACACGACCATCCTCTGCTGGCGCGACTGGGCGCCGAGGGCGAGCGCATCGCGGAAGCGATCGGTCGGCTGCTCCCTCCCGCGGTGGACGCGGTGAAGACGCGGTATCACGGCGACTACCACCTCGGGCAGGTGCTGGTCGTGCAGAACGATTTTCATATCGTCGATTTCGAAGGCGAGCCGCTGCGGCCGCCCGCCGAGCGGCGCAGCAAATCATCGCCCCTGCGCGATGTCGCCGGGATGCTGCGCTCGTTCGACTATGTGGCGGCAACCGGGCTCCGGCAGATGGCGGCGCTCCAGTCGTCGCTGCGGCCGGCCGCGGAGAGCGCTGCCGCCGCCTGGCGGAGCGGCGCCGCGGATGCCTTCCTCGCGGGCTATCTCGCGGAGATGGCGGGCTGCCGGTCGCTTCCCGCCGATCCGCGCGTTGCCCAGCGGCTGATCCGCTTCTTCGCCCTAGAGAAGGCGCTTTACGAGGTGGAGTACGAGCTCGCCAACCGGCCGGGCTGGGTCCCGATCCCGGTCGCCGGCGTGCTCGATCTCGTCGATGCGGTCATGGCGCCGTCCGAGGCTGGCGATGCCGGCTGACGGCGCGCTCGATCGCGGCACCCTCGACGCCCTGCGCGAGGGGCGGCATGGAAACCCCTTCGCCGTGCTCGGCATGCATGAGGAGGAGGGGAGGGTGGTCGTGCGCGCCATGCTCCCCTGGGCGCGCAAGCTCGCCGTCATCGAGGCCGAGAGCGGCGAAATCGCGGCGGAGCTGCCGCTGCAGCATCGCGACGGCCTTTTCGCCGGGGCGATCCCGGGCCGCGACCGGCCGTTCCGCTATCGTCTGCGCGCCGAAGGCGCTCTTGGACCCGCCGAGTTCGAGGACATCTATCGCTTCCCGCCGGTGCTGGGCGAGCTCGACGTCTATCTCCTCGCCGAAGGGAGCCATTTGCGCAGCTGGGAGAAGCTCGGCGCCCACCCCATGGTTCTTGACGGCGTCGCCGGGATCGGCTTCGCCGTCTGGGCGCCCAACGCTCGCCGCGTCAGCATCGTCGGCCCCTTCAACGATTGGGACGGGCGGCGTTGGCCGATGCGGCTGCGCCGCGAATGCGGCATCTGGGAGCTCTTCGTGCCCGGCCTGCAGCCGGGCGCTCTCTACAAATACGAGGTCGTCGGCGCCGACGGCGTCTTGCGCCTCAAAGCCGATCCCTATGCCGAGGCCGCCGAGCGGCCGCCCGGCACCGCCTCGATCATCGCCGCGCCGGCCCGCCACGAATGGCGGGACGCGGCTTGGCTCGCCGGGCGCGGCGAGCGCAACCACTGCTTCGCGCCGATCGCCTGCTACGAGGTCCATCTCGGCTCCTGGCGGCGCAACCTCGCCGAGGGCGGCCGCTATCTGACATACCGCGAGCTCGGCGAGCAGCTCGTTCCCTATGTCCGCGAGATGGGCTTCACCCATATCGAGCTGCTGCCCATCACCGAATATCCCTTCGACGGGTCCTGGGGATACCAGCCGGTCTCGCTCTTCGCGCCGACGAGCCGCTACGGCACGCCGGCGGAGTGCCGCGCCTTCATCGACACCTGCCATGCGGCGGGGCTCGGCGTCTTCCTCGACTGGGTGCCCGGGCATTTTCCCACCGACCCGCACGGGCTCGTCCGCTTCGACGGCACCGCGCTCTACGAGCATGCCGATCCGCGCCAGGGCTTCCATCGCGACTGGAACACGATGATCTACAATTACGGCCGGCGCGAGGTGGCGAACTTCCTGCTGTCGAGCGCGCTCTACTGGCTCGAGGAGTTCCATATCGACGGCCTGCGCGTCGATGCGGTCGCCTCGATGCTCTATCTCGACTACAGCCGCGGACCCGGCGAGTGGGTCCCGAACATCCATGGCGGCCGGGAAAATCTCGAAGCGATCGCCTTCCTTCGCCGCCTCAACGAGCTGGCCTTCGGCCGCATCGGCGGCGTGACCACGATCGCCGAGGAGTCGACGGCCTGGCCGGCGGTGTCGCGGCCGACCTCGACCGGCGGCCTCGGCTTCGGCTTCAAATGGAACATGGGCTGGATGCACGACACGCTGCGCTACATCTCGCACGACCCCATCCACCGCAAATACCACCACAACGACTTGACCTTCGGCTTCCTCTACGCCTTCCACGAGAATTTCGTCCTGCCGCTCAGCCATGACGAGGTCGTCCACGGCAAGGGCTCCATCATCGGCCGGATGCCGGGCGACCGCTGGCAGCGCTTCGCCAATCTGCGCGCCTATTACGGCTATATGTGGGGCCATCCCGGCAAGAAGCTGCTCTTCATGGGCGGGGAGTTCGCCCAGGAGCGCGAATGGAACCACGATATCGGCCTCGATTGGCAACTGCTCGACGATCCGATGCATCGCGGCGTGCAGTTGCTGGTCCGCGACCTCAACCGCCTCTACCGCGAGACGCCGGCGCTCCATGCCCGCGACAGCGAAGCCGAGGGCTTCCAGTGGATCGATGGCGGCAATGCCGAGGCGAGCGTCATCGTCTTCGCCCGGCACGGCGCCTCGCCCGGCGAGGCGGCGCTCGTCTGCTGCAACTTCACCCCGGTCGTCCGCGAGGATTGGCTGATCGGCGTGCCGCGCCCCGGCCGCTGGCTCGAGCGCATCAACACCGACGCCGTCGAATACGGCGGCAGCGGCGTCGGCAATGCAGGCGCCGTCGAGGCGCAAGCGCATCCGATGCACGGGCAGGCCCATTCCGTCCGCCTGCGCCTGCCGCCGCTCGCCACTCTCATCTTCACGCTGGATGCTCGCACCGCATGACCGCGCGCACGCAGGTGTGGCCGGGGCGGCCCTATCCGCTGGGCGCGACCTGGGACGGCGAAGGCGTCAATTTCGCGCTCTTCTCCGAGCATGCCGAAAAGGTCGAGCTCTGCATCTTCGACCCCACCGGCCAGCACGAGGTCTCGCGCGTCCAGCTCAGCGAGTACACCGACGACGTCTGGCACGGCTATCTGCCGGATGCGCGGCCCAACCTTCTCTACGGCTACCGCGTTCACGGCCCCTACGACCCGGCGAACGGCCACCGCTTCAATCCCAACAAGCTTCTTCTCGACCCCTACGCCAAGGCCTTGCATGGCCCCTTGCGCTGGTCCGATGCGCATTTCGGCTATCGCGTCGGCAGTGCGCGCGAGGATCTCTCCTTCGATCGCCGCGACAACGCCCGCAACATGCCGAAATGCCGGGTCGTCGAGCAGGCCTTCACCTGGGCCGACGACCGCCGACCGGGCCGGGCCTGGGAGGAGACGATCATCTACGAGATGCATCTCAAGGGCTTCACGGCGACCCATCCCGGCGTCGATCCGGCGCGGCGCGGCACCTTCGCCGCCCTGGCCTCGCCGCCCGTCATCGATTACCTCCTCGAGCTCGGCGTCACCGCCGTCGAGCTGCTGCCCATCCAGGCCTGGATCGACGACCGCCACCTGACGCAGCGCGGTCTCGTCAATTACTGGGGCTACAACACGATCGGCTTCTTTACGCCCGACCCGCGCTACCTCTCGGCCGGCCGCATCCTCGAATTCCGCACCGCGGTGAAACGCCTGCACGACGCCGGCATCGAGGTCATCCTCGATGTGGTCTACAACCATACCGGCGAAGGCAATCAGATGGGGCCGACCCTGTGCTTTCGCGGCATCGACAACCGCTCCTACTACCGGCTGCAGGAGAACGGCCGCTACTACGTTGACTACACCGGCACGGGGAACACGCTCAACCTCGACCACCCGCGCGTCCTCCAGCTCGTCATGGATTCGCTGCGCTATTGGGCGGCCGACATGCATGTCGACGGCTTCCGCTTCGATCTCGCGCCTGTCCTCGGCCGCTGGCACGGCGACTACGCGCAGGACAGCGTCTTCTTCGACGCGGTGCGGCAGGATCCCGTGCTCTCCCAGGTGAAGCTCATCGCCGAGCCCTGGGATCTGGGGCCGCACGGCTACCAGCTCGGCAATTTTCCGCCGGGCTGGGCCGAGTGGAACGCCAGCTACCGCGACACGGTCCGCCGCTTCTGGAAGGGCGACGCCGGCCTCGTTCCAGCGCTCGCCTCCCGCCTTGCCGGCTCGTCGGACATCTTCGATCGCCACGGCCGGCGCCCATGGGCATCGATCAACTTCATTACCGCCCATGACGGCTTCACGCTGCACGACCTCGTCAGCTACAACGACAAGCACAATGAGGCCAATGGCGAAGACAATCGCGACGGCCACGACAGCAATTTCAGTTGGAATTGCGGCGCGGAAGGCGCCAGCGATGATCCCGAGATCATCGCGCTGCGCGAGCGCCAGAAGCGCAACTTCCTGGCGACGCTGTTGCTCTCGCTCGGCGTTCCGATGCTGCTCGCCGGGGACGAGATCGGGAGAACCCAGCGCGGCAACAACAACGCCTATTGCCAGGACAACGACCTTTCCTGGACGCATTGGTCGGAGATCGCGCCGCAGGATGCGCGGCTGCGCGAGTTCGTCCGCGCGCTGATCGCCCTGCGCCGGCGCCATCGCGTCTTCTCGCGGCCGCGCTTCTTCCGCGGCGAGGCGGTTTCCGCCGAGGGGCTGAAGGACATCACCTGGCTGACGCCGGAGGGGCGCGAGGCCGGGCAAGAGGATTGGAACAATCCCTTCGCCCTCTGCATTGGCTATGTGCTGGGCGGCGCCGCCGGGGAGTTCTTCACGCCGGGCGGGCAGCGCGACATCGATGAAAGCTTCCTCGTCATGCTCAACGCCTATCACGGCGATATCGAATTCCACGTGCCTGCGCTGGCGCTCGCCGGATCCTGGCAGCCGCTCGTCGATACGGCGCTCGAGAGCGGGCTCGTCGAGAACGGCGCGATCGTCGCTCCGGGCGAGTCCTTTTGCTTGAAGGCACGGTCCTTCGCGCTCTTCATCCATGTGCCGCCCGAGCCGGCGGCGCCCTCGCCCACCGGCATCGTCCGCCCGCAAGAGCCGCCGGCCGAGGCGCCGCCGGCCGGGCGCGAGGAGCGGCACCAAGCGACGGTCGAGGCCATGGACGGGCCCGAACACGAGCGCCCCGGCGGCGCCGCGCCTGACGATGCAGACACCCCCGGCGAGCGCGAATGAGGCGCCATCGCCGCCTGCCCTTCGGCGCCGAGCTCGTGCCCGGCGGCGTGCGGTTCCGCCTGTGGGCGCCCGCCGCGGCGAGCGTCGCCTGCGTCATCGAGGGCGATCGACCGCGGCAGTTGGCGATGACGCGACAGGATGGCGGCTGGTTCGAGCTCGTCGCCGAGGCAGATCCCGGGACGCGCTACCGCTATCTCGTCGACGGGCTGGCCGTTCCGGACCCCGCCTCGCGCCACCAGCCCGACGACGTCGCGGGTCCGTCCGAGGTGATCGACCCCGCCGCCCACGTTTGGCGCGATGCGGATTGGCGCGGCCGCCCCTGGGAGGAGGTGGTGCTCTATGAGCTGCATGTCGGGACCTTCTCGGCGGGCGGCGATTTCGCCGGTGTCGAGCGCCGGCTCGATCATCTCGTTCGGCTGGGCGTCACCGCTGTCGAGCTCATGCCGGTCGCCGATTTTCCCGGCCGCCGCAATTGGGGCTATGACGGCGTCCTCCTCTTCGCCCCCGACCACCGCTACGGCCGCCCCGAGGCGCTGAAGCGTCTCGTCGAAGCCTGCCACGAGCGCGGCCTCGCCATCCTCCTCGACGTCGTCTACAACCATTTCGGGCCGGAGGGGAACTACCTCCACCGCTACGCGCCGCAATTCTTCACCGAGCGCCACCGGACGCCGTGGGGCGCAGCCATCAACTTCGACGGGCCGATGAGCCGACCGGTGCGCGATTTCTACATCGAGAACGCGCTTTACTGGCTCGAGGAATTCCATTTCGACGGGCTGCGCTTCGACGCCGTCCACGCCATCATCGACGAGAGCCGCCCCGACATCCTGAGCGAGATCGGTGCGGCCATCCGCCGGCACTTCGGTGCCGAGCGGCCGATCCACCTCGTGCTCGAGAACGACCGGAATCAATCGCGCTATCTGGAGCGGCACGACGGGCGTGCCGGGCTCTTCACCGCGCAATGGAACGACGACCTCCACCATGCGCTGCGCGTCGCGGCGACCGGCACCGCCGGCGGCTATTACGCCGATTACGCCGACCATCCGGCCGCGCTTCTCGGCCGCGCGCTCGCCGAGGGCTTCGCCTTCCAGGGCGAAGCCTCGGCCTATCGCGACGGCGCGGCGCGCGGCGAGCCCTCGGCGCATCTGCCGCCCACGGCCTTCGTCTCCTTCATCCAAAACCATGATCAGGTCGGCAACAACGCGTTCGGAACCCGCCTCTCGGGCCAGGCGAGCGCGGCGGCCATCCACGCCGCCACCGCGATCCTGCTGCTGTCGCCGCAAATCCCGATGCTGTTCATGGGCGAGGAATGGGGGAGCCGGCGGCCGTTCTGCTTCTTCTGCGACTTCGCGGGCGATCTCGCCGCCGCCGTGCGCGACGGGCGCCGCCGCGAATTCGCGAAATTCCCGGAATTCGCCGATCCCGCGCTGCGCGAGCGCATTCCCGATCCCAACGCCGAGGAAAGCTTCATGCGCTCCGTCCTCGCTTGGAGCGAGCGCGAGGCGCCGGACCATGCCGAATGGCTCGAGCGCCATCGGGCGCTCCTCGCTCTGCGGGCGCGCGAGATCATGCCTCGCCTCGCCGGCATCGGCGGGCATATCGGGACATGGCGTGCGCTGGGCGAGCGGGCGGTCCGCGCCGAGTGGCGCCTCGCCGACCATTCGCGCCTGACGCTGGTCGCGAACTTCTCCGACGCAAGCATCGTTGACGCCGAGGACCGTCCGCGGGGGTGCTGCCTCTATGCGACGGTGCCGCCGACCGATGACGGCGTGGTGCCGGCGCGATCGGCGGTCTTCTTCTTGGCTCCTCCAGGACGCGCATGAGCGACGACTCCCTCTTGGTGAATCTTGCTGCGCTGGCCGGGATCGAAACGCGCTACCGCGACGCCTGGGGCGGCGAGAAGGTCGTCCGCCGCGAAGCGATCGAGGCGCTTCTCGCCTGTCTCGGCCTGCGCGTCGACAGCGCCGGCCGCGCGGCGGCGCTCATGCGCGAGCTGGCGGCGCAGCGCTGGCGGCAGCTCTGCGATCCGGTGCTGGTCCTGCCGGCCGAGCGACCGGTCGCGGAGATTCCGCTGTATCTGCCGCTGGATCGGGAAAGCCTCGAATGGCGCCTCACGGACGAGGCGGGCGCCGTGCGCGAGGGACGCGCCTTCGGCGAAGACATGCCCCAGCGCGATGATGGCGCGGCCGCCGAGCACGGCGTCGCTGTGCGGTTGCTGCGGCTCGAAAAGCTGGCGGCCGGATATTTCAGCCTCGTCCTGCGCTGCGGCGGCCGCGAATGCAGTGCCACCATCATCGTCGCTCCGGCGCAATGCTATCTGCCGGCAGAGCTCGATCACAACCGGCGCGCCTGGGCGCTCACGACGCAGCTTTATGCGCTGCGCTCGCGCCGCAATTGGGGCATCGGCGATTTCAGCGACCTCGCCGAGCTTTCCTCCGGCATCGCGCGGCATGGCGCGCGCGCCGTCGGCGTCAATCCGCTGCACGCGCTCTTCGCGGCCGAGCCGCGTCACATCAGCCCCTATTCGCCGTCGAGCCGGCTCTTCCTCAACGATCTCTACATCGATGTCGAGGCGGTGCCGGAATTCGCCGCGTGCGAGCCCGCGCGGGCCTTCGCCGCGCTGCCCGACACGGAACGCCAGCTTGCCGCGGCGCGGGATTCCGATCTTGTCGACCACGCGGCCGTCGCTGCCCTGAAGCGCGCAGCCTTCGAGCACCTCTACCGTTGCTTTCGCGACCGCCATCTGGGCGCGGGGCGGGCTGCCGCGCTGAGCGAGCGCGGACGGGCTTTCCGGGCGTTTCAGCAAGCCGGCGGCGAGGCGCTGCGGCGCTTTGCCGTCTTCGAGGCGCTGCACGAGCTTTATATCGCCTCGGGCGTCGGCTTCGCCTGGCGCCAGTGGGAGCTCCCGATGCAGGATCCGGCCTCGGCGGAAGTGGCGGAGTTCGCGGCGGCGGAGTACGAGCGGATCGAGTATTTTCAATATCTGCAGTGGGAAGCCGACCGGCAGCTCGGCGAGGCAGCGCGCCGCGGCCGCGATGCCGGCCTCGCGATTGGGCTCTATCGCGACCTCGCGGTCGGCGTCGATCCGCATGGTGCCGAAGCCTGGGCCGACCAGGAGCTGCTGGTGCCGGACGCCTCGGTCGGGGCGCCGCCCGACCTCCTCAATTTCAAAGGCCAGAATTGGGGCCTTGCACCGATCAATCCGCTGGTGCTCAGGGCCCGCGCCTACGCGCCCTTCATCGCCTGCCTGCGGGCGAACATGCGGCATGCGGGAGCGCTCCGCATCGACCATGTCATGGCGCTGCAGCGCCTTTACTGGGTTCCGGGCGGCATGGCGCCGTCCGAGGGCGCCTATATCGCCTATCCCATCGACGACCTCCTGCGCATTGTTGCCCTCGAAAGCCATCGCCAGCGCTGCGCCGTCATCGGCGAGGATCTCGGCACGGTGCCCGAAGGGTTCCGCGAGCGGTTGCGCGCGGCCAACGTCCTCTCCTATCGCGTGCTCATCTTCGAGCGGCAGGCGGATGGCAGCTTCGTTCCGCCCGACCAGTATCCGGAGCTGGCGACGGCGTCCGTCGCCACCCACGACGTCGCGACCCTCAGAGGCTATTGGACCGGACGCGACCTCAAATGGCGGCGCGAGCTCGATCTCTATTCCAACGCGGGCCAGCGCGCCGAGGCCGAGGCGAGCCGGGCGCGCGAGCGCCGCCTTCTCCTCGACGCGCTCGTCCGCGAGGGCGTCTTGCCGCCCGATGCCGCGAAGAGCCTCCTCGGCGACGAGGCGCATCCGGTCTTCGCGCCGGCCCTGAGCGAGGCCGTGCATCGTTTCCTCGGCCGCTCGAATGCGCGCCTGGTGCTCGTTCAGATCGAGGATGCTCTGGGCGAGCTCGACCAGGCGAACCTGCCGGGGACCTTCGACGAGCATCCGAACTGGCGGCGCAAGCTGTCGCTCGCGGTAAGCGAGCTGCTGGGCGACCCGGCCCTGGCACAGCTCGCCGCCGCCCTCAACGAGGCGCGACAGCTTCGCCGAGCCGCGCCGCCGCGATGAGCCCGCCCGCCGGTGCGCCGCGCGCCACCTACCGCCTGCAATTCAGCCGCGACTTCACCTTCCGCCAGGCGGCGGAGCTTGTCGACTACCTCGCCGACCTTGGCGTCAGCCATCTTTACGCCTCGCCCTTTCTGCAGGCACGGCGCGGCTCGCGGCACGGCTACGACATCACCGACCACAACCGCCTCAATCCCGAGATCGGCTCCGCCGAGGATTTCGCCGCCCTCGTCGATCGCCTGCATGCGCGCGGCATGGGGCTCATTCTCGATTTCGTGCCGAACCATATGGGCATCGGCGGCAACGACAACGCCTGGTGGCGCGACGTTCTCGAATGGGGCGAGGCCTCGCCCTATGCCGGCTTCTTCGACATCGACTGGAATGCGCGCCGCCGCGACCTCAAGGGCAAGGTGCTGCTGCCGGTGCTGGGCGACCAGTACGGCGCCATTCTCGAAGAGGGCGAGATCGTGCTTCGCTTCGAGCGCGCCGAGGGCCGCTTCGCCATCGCCTATTTCGAGCACCGCTTCCCGGTGGCGGCGGCGCAGTATGCGGCGATCCTGCGCCGCGCGCCGCTCGACCGCCTCGATGCCGGGGCGCGTGCCGTCCTCAGCGATCTGATCGGCGCCGCCGAGGCGCTGAGCATGGAAACGGCGGAGCCGGCGCGGCGGGAAGCCTTGCTGGAGCTGAAACGGCGCCTGGCCGACGCCACCGCGCGCCGGCCGGCCCTCGCAGCCGCGATCGAAGCGGGGGCGGCGAGCTTCGCCGGCCGCGCCGAGGATCGGGACAGCTGGCGCCGCCTCCACGATTTGCTCGAGGCGCAATTCTATCGTCTCGCTTATTGGCGCGTCGCCGCCGACGAGATCAATTACCGGCGATTCTTCAACATCAACGAGCTGGCCGGGCTCCGCATCGAATTGCCTGAGCTGTTCGCCCGTGCGCATCGCCTCGTCCTGTCGCTTGTCGGTTCTGGCGCCATTCAGGGGCTGCGGATCGACCACATCGACGGGCTGTTCGATCCCGCCACCTATTGCCGGCGCCTGCAAGACGAGGCGGCGCGCGCTCGTCCGCCGGGTTCGGGGCCCTTCTATATCGTCGTCGAGAAGATTCTCGCCCGCTACGAAACCCTGCCCGATTGGCCGGTCGCCGGCACGACGGGCTACGAATTCGCCAACCAGGTCGGCGGCCTCTTCATCGATCCGCGATCGGAGCGGCGCCTCTCGCGCTTCTATGCCAGGATCACCGGCGAGACCAAGAGCTTCGACGAGGTGCTCTACGCCAGCAAGCTGCGGATCGTCACGGTCAATCTGGCGAGCGAGACGGCAGTGCTGGCGCAGGCCTTCCACGACCTCGCATCGAGCGATTGGCGCACGCGCGACTTCACGCTGAACGGCATGCGCGATGCGCTGGGCCAGGTGCTCGCCGCCTTTCCCGTCTACCGGACCTATGTCGATGCCGGCGGCGCCGGCGCCGAGGATCGCCGCTTCATCGACTGGGCGATCGCCGTCGCGAAGCGACGGTCGCCGGCCGCCGACACTTCGATCTTCGATTTCATCGGCGCCGTCCTGGCCGGCTCGCTTGATGGCCGGCGCGCCGCCTCGCGGTCGGAGATCCTGCGCCTTGCCATGCGCTTCCAGCAATTGAGCGGCCCGGTCATGGCCAAGGGGCTCGAAGATACCAGCTTCTACCGCTATGTCCCGCTCGTCGCGCTCAACGAGGTCGGGGGCGATCCGCGGCGTTTCGGCGTCTCGCCCGCCGCGCTCCATCGCCTGAACGAGGAGCGCGCCCGGCGCTGGCCCGAGGCGATGCTGGCGACGGCGACGCATGACACGAAGCGGGGCGAGGATGCGCGCGCCCGGCTCGCCGTGCTCTCGGAGCTGCCCGGGGAATGGCGCCGCCGCGTGACGCTGTGGCTGCGCCTCAACCGCCTCCGGCGCGGCGAGATCGACGGCGTGCCGGCGCCGAGCCGCCGGGATGAGTATCTCTTCTACCAGGCGGCGTTGGGCGCGTGGCCGCCCGGCCTCGAACCGACGGACGCGCCGGCGGTCGCGGCGCTTGCCGAGCGCGTTGCCGCCGCCATGATCAAGGCGGTGCGCGAGGCCAAGGAGCAGTCGAGCTGGGGCAACCCGAACGAGGCGTATGAGGCGGCGCTGCGGCGCTTCATTTCAGGCGCTCTCGACGCCTCGCACCCCAACCCCTTCCTCGCCGATCTCGCCGGCTTCGTCGGCCGGATCGCCCGCCTCGGCGCGCTCAACAGTCTCGGCCAGACGGCGCTGAAGCTGACGAGTCCCGGCGTTCCCGACATCTATCAGGGCGGCGAGCTCTGGGATTTCAGCCTCGTCGATCCCGACAACCGCCGGCCGGTCGATTTCGCGCGCCGCCGCGGCATGCTGGCCGGGGTCGAGTCGGCGCCGCCGCTCCGGCCCGGCGGCGCCGGCGATGCCTGGCGCGACGGCCGCGAGAAGCTCTATCTCGTCCACCGGCTCCTTCACGTCCGCGCCGCGCATCCGGCGCTCTTCGGCGAAGGCGCGTATCTGCCGCTCGCCGCCGAAGGCGAGCGCGCCGACCATATCTTCGCTTTCCTGCGCCAGCATCAGGGGGTGAGCCTCGCCGTCATCGTTCCCCGCCTCCTCGCCAAGATCGCCGACGAGGAGGGAAGGGCCGACTGGGCCGACACGCGGCTGTCCCTGGGCGCGGCGTCGGCCTGGCGCGACATTCTGAGCGGCCGGCGCTACGAGGGCGGGGCGCCGCTCGAGGCCGCGGCACTCTTCGCCGCCTTCCCGGTGGCGGTGCTCGCCGCCGAATGACGGGGCGCCTCGCGGCGCTGGCGGCGGCGCCGCGCCGCGGCGACAATGAGCGCTCCTGGAATTCACAGCCTCGGACTGAAATCATGCTGCTCAGATTGGCCGCCGTCGGCCTCCTCTGTCTCTTCGCCACCGCCGCCGGCGCCGCCGACAGCGATCAGGTCGGCCGCTTCCGCAACGACTGGACCGGGAATTCCATCGTCGTCGAGGCGGTCGCCGACCCCAAGGTCGCGGGCGTCACCTGCCACCTCACCTCCTTCGACCGAAGCCTTATCGACCGCCTCTCCAAGGGCAATTGGTTTCAGGACCCCTCGAACAGCTCGATCGCCTGCCGCCAGACCGCGCCTATCGTGATCGGCGACATCGAGCTGTCGCCGGCCGGCGAGGAGGTCTTCTCGGAGCGCAAGAGCCTCATCTTCAAATCGATCGCGGTGCGGCGCATCTACGACCGCAAGAACGACACGCTCATCTACGTCGCCTATAGCCGGCAGGTGAAGGATGCGAGCGCCAAAATGAGTGTCTCGACCATCGCCCTCTTCAACACCGCCCCGGTCTGGTCGAAGCGCAAGCCGTAATCGGCGCCTCTCCCGCGCATGTTCGCGTCTCTCAGCTCCCGCTCTCTCGCTTGCCTCAGTCCGATTGCCCTCTCCCGCTTGCGGGAGAGGGCAGGGTGAGGGCATGTTTCAAGTCGCTGGCGCTGCCGTACACGCCGGCTACCCTCACCCCGACCCTCTCCCGCACGCGGGAGAGGAGGATTCTTCAAGGTGGATATAGCGCTTCATGTCCGAAGCTGCGGTCGAATGCGTCGTCGTCGGGGCCGGGGTCGTCGGGCTCGCCGTCGCGCGGGCGCTGGCGAAGGCCGGCATCGAAGTCATGGTGCTCGAGCGCGAATACGGCATCGGCTTCGAGACCTCCTCGCGCAACAGCGAGGTGATCCATGCCGGGATCTACTATCCGAAGGACAGCCTCAAGGCGCTGACCTGCGTCGAGGGCAAGCGCCGCCTCTATGCCTATTGCGCGGCGCATGGCGTGCCGCACAAGCGCCTCGGCAAGCTGATCGTCGCCTGTTCCGAGGAGGAGCTGCCGCTCCTGGACGGCATTCGGGCGCGCGCCGCCGCGAACGGCGTCGAGGACCTCGTGGCGCTCGATGCCCGCGAGCTGCGGCGCCTGGAGCCGGCCCTCGCCGCGCTGGGCGGCCTTCTCTCGCCCTCGACCGGCATCATCGACAGCCATGCCCTCATGCTGGCCTATCAGGGCGAGGCCGAGGCGGCCGGCGCGATGGTCGTCTTCCGCGCCCCCGTCGAAGGCGGTGCGTTGCGAAAGGACGGCTTCATGCTCGAGATCGGCGGCGCCGAACCCATGCGCCTTGCCTGCCGCATGCTCGTCAACAGCGCCGGCCTCTACGCGCCGGCCTTGGCGCGCCGCATCGCCGGCATCCCGGCGGCGAGCATCCCGCGCGACTATCTCTGCCGCGGCGTCTACTTCACGCTGAGCGGCAAGGCGCCGTTCTCGCGCCTCATTTATCCTGTGCCGGAGAAGGCAGGGCTCGGCGTCCATTTGACGCTCGACCTCGCCGGCCAGGCGCGCTTCGGCCCCGACGTCGAATGGATCGACCGCGTCGATTACACCGTCGATCCGCGGCGCGGCGACGGCTTCTACGCGGCGATCCGCCGCTACTGGCCGGGCCTTCCCGACGGCGCGCTGCAGCCGGGCTATGCCGGCATCCGTCCGAAGATCACGGGGCCCGGCGAGGCGGCGGGCGATTTTGTCGTCCAGGGGCCGCAGGCGCATGGCATTCCCGGCCTTGTCAACCTTTACGGCATCGAATCGCCGGGGCTCACCGCCTCGCTCGCTCTCGCCGACCGGGTCCTCGCCTGCCTTGCCGAGCGGGAGAGCGCTCTGGCGGGGGCGGCCGGCGCCGGCTAAACTCGGCCGCAACCATCATCATCCGAGGATCGCGCCGATGTCGACCGTCACCGCCTTCCGTCCGCCGCCTTCGCCGCAGCAGCTTTCGGAGGCCGAGGTGCGGGTCGAGCTCGCGGCCTGCTACCGGCTCGTCGCGCATTTCGGCATGGACGATCTCGTCTTCACGCATATCTCGGCGCGCGTGCCCGGCACCCACGATCGCTTTTTCATCAATCCCTACGGCCTCCATTTCAGCGAGATCACGGCGTCGAGCCTCGTCAAGATCGATCTCGACGGCAACGTCGTCGAGGATAATGGCCATCCCGTGAACAAGGCCGGCTTCGTCATTCACAGCGCCATTCATGCGGCGCGCCCCGACGTCGCCTGCGTACTCCATACTCATACGCGCTCCGGGGTCGCGGTCTCCTGCCTTGCCGAAGGCCTGCTGCCGCTCAACCAGTTCTCGCTGCAATTCTACAACCGTGTCGCCTACCATGATTACGAAGGCGTCGCGCTCGATCTCGACGAGCGGCAGCGCCTCGTCGCCGATCTCGGCGACAAGCGGGTAATGATCCTGCGCAACCACGGGCTGCTCACCGCGGGCCGCACGATCCCCGAGGCCTTCTCGCTGATGTACTACCTCAACGAATCCTGCCGCGTGCAGATCGAAGTGATGGCGAGCGGCGGCAAGATCCATCAAGTCGGCGGCCAGGTCGCGGAGAAGACCGCGCGGCAATTCGACCGCGACGACATGCCGGGCGGCCAGCGCGAATGGCCGGCCCTGCTGCGCCTTCTCGACCGCAAGGACCCGAGCTACCGCCAATAAGCGCCCGAGAGCGGGGCCGCGCCCTACCGGCCGCGGCAGAGATACCAGAGCGCCATCGGCCAGGCGAGGACCGCCGGCAGCGTGTCGAGGAAGATGAGGCGCTGGCCGCGCCAGGTGAAATCGGCGGGGGTGGCCGGGCCGCCCGGATGCGCGAAGCAGGCGGCGCCCGCGGCGAGGTAGAGCAGGGCGAAAATCGCGAGGTGTTCCATCTTGCGCCACCGAGCGGGCCGAGAGGATATGCAAAACGTTCGCGCCGATATCGTTAATGAAGCGTTAAGGCGGCGCGCGCCCGGCCTGTGCCGCTTTGGCGAGATTGCGCGCGCATGCTAGGCTTCGCCGCGCGCGGACCGCAGGAGACGAGGAGAATCCCATGTACGAGAGCGATGGCGAGGCGGGGAGTTCCGGCATCCCGAACAATCTCGACGCCTATTTCATGCCGTTCACGGCGAACCGGCAGTTCAAGGCCAATCCGCGCCTCCTCGTCGCCGCCGAGGGAATGCATTACACCGCCCATGACGGCAGGCGCATCCTCGACGGCACGGCCGGGCTCTGGTGCGTCAATGCCGGCCACGGCCGCAAGCCCATCGTCGAGGCGGTGCAGCGCCAGGTGGCGCGCATGGATTATGCGCCTTCCTTCCAGATGGGCCACCCCGTCGCCTTCGAGGCGGCGGCGAAGCTCGCCACCATGCTGCCCGGCGATCTCGACCACGTCTTCTTCACCAATTCCGGCTCCGAGGCGGTCGACAGCGCGCTCAAGATCGCCTTGGCGTATCACCGGGTCCGCGGCGAAGGCGCGCGCACGCGGCTCATCGGCCGCGAGCGCGGCTATCACGGCGTCGGCTTCGGCGGCATCTCGGTCGGCGGCATTTCGCCCAACCGCAAATTCTTCGGCAACCTGCTCCCCGGCATCGACCATCTGCCGCATACCCACAATCTCGAGAAGAACGCCTTCACCCGCGGCCAGCCCGAATGGGGCGCGCATCTCGCCGACGAGCTCGAACGCATCGTCGCGCTGCACGACGCCTCGACCATCGCCGCCGTCATCGTCGAGCCGGTCGCCGGCTCGACCGGCGTCCTCGTGCCGCCCAGGGGCTATCTCGAAAAGCTGCGGGCGATCTGCAGCAAATACGGCATCCTTCTCATCTTCGACGAGGTGATCACCGGCTTCGGCCGCCTCGGCGCCGCTTTCGCCAGCGAGTATTTCGGCGTCATTCCCGACATGATCACCTGCGCCAAGGGCATCTCCAACGGCACCATCCCGATGGGCGCGGTCGCCCTGCGGCGCGGCCTCTACGACGCCTTCATGGCCGCCGCGCCGGAGAACTCGATCGAGCTCTTCCACGGCTACACCTATTCGGGCCACCCGGTCGCCGCCGCGGCGGCGATCGCGACGCTAGATCTCTATGTGAAGGAAGGGCTCTTCCAGCGCGCCGCCGAGCTCTCGCCTTATTGGGAGGAGGCGGCGCACGCCATGCGCGGCCTGCCGCATGTCATCGATGTGCGCAATCTCGGCCTCGTCTGCGGCATCGAGCTCGAGCCCATCGCCGGCAAGCCGACGGCGCGCGCCTTCGACGCCTTCCTCAGATGCTACGAGAAGGGCCTCCTCATCCGCACGACGGGCGACATCATCGCGCTGTCGCCGCCGCTCATCGTCGAGCGCAAGCAGATCGACGAAATCTTCGGCACGCTCGAGAGCGTGCTGAAGGCGGCGGCCTGAGGCGGCTTTCGATGGCGCTCGAAATGCGGGCCGCCTGCGAGAAATGCGGCGCGGCGTTGCCGCATGAGGAGACGGCCTTCATCTGCAGCTATGAATGCACCTTCTGCGGTTCCTGCAGCGAGGCGATGAGCCACACCTGCCCCAATTGCGGCGGCGAGCTCCTGCGCCGCCCGCGGCGGCGCCGCAGGCCGTGACGCGCCGCGCTCGCTTCCGTCTCTCCTCTTGGGGAGAAACGGAAGCGAAGAGCGCTCACGCCAGCGCGGCGACGCGGGCGCGCTCCTGAACGAAGAGCACCGAGATGCCGCTGACGAGGCCGGCCGCCATGACGTAATAGGCGGGCGAGATCGGATCGCCGGTGATCTTCACGAGGAAGGTGGCGATGACCGGCGCGAAGCCGCCGAAGATGGTGACGGCGAAGCCGTAGCTCGTCGACAGGGCGCTGTAGCGGACATTGGTCGGGAACATCTCGGAGAGGATGGTGCTGATGACGCCGGTATAGAGCGTCAGGATCGCCGCCGCGATGCCCTGCACCAGCACCAGCCCCCAGATCGTCGGGATCGAGGCAAGCAGCAGGAAGAGGGGATAGGAGAGGACGAAGCTGAGCCCGGCGCAGGCGAAGAGCATCACCTTCCGTCCGAATACGTCCGAGAGGCCGCCGACGACAGGCGTCAGCACGAGATAGACGACATTGGCGAAGGTGGCGGAATAGAGCGCGAGGCCGGGATCGATCTTCAGGGTCTGCGCCGCGTAGGTCGGCATGAAGACGATGAAGGTGTAGTTGAGGACGCAGCCGATGATGCTGAGCCCGAAGGCGGCGAGGAACGCCGTCCGGTGGAGCGCCAGGGCGTCGACCAGCGGCAGCCTTGTCAGCGCCTTCGCCGCCGCCGTCCTCTCGAAGGCCGGCGTCTCGGCGACGCGGGTACGCAGATAGTAGCCGATGGGGCCGAGGACGAAGCCGAGCAGGAAGGGGAGGCGCCAGCCCCAGGCATAGAAGCTCGCGGAGTCCATCACCGAATTCAGCACCGCCGCCGAGAGCGCCGCCGCGATCGCGCCGATCGCCGTCGCCGCCTGCTGCCAGCTGCCGACGAGGCCGCGCCGGCCGGCCGGCGCGTATTCGACGAGGAACGCCGCCGCCCCGCCCCATTCGCCGCCCGTCGAGAAGCCTTGCATCAGTCGGCAGACGACAAGGATGACGGGGCCCCAGAGGCCGATCGCCGCATAGCTGGGGGCAAGGCCGGTGAGGCCGGTCGCGAGCGCCATCATGCCGACGGTCACGACCAGCGCCTTGCGCCGGCCGAAGCGGTCGCCGTAATAGCCGATGACGATGGCGCCGATCGGGCGCATCAGGAAGCCGACGCCGTAGGTGGCGAAGCTCTTCAGCAGAGAGGTGACGGGATCGCTCGAGGGGAAGAAGGCCTGGCCGATCGCGAGAGCGAAATAGCCGTAGATGACGAAATCGTAGATTTCGAAAATCTGGCCGATCGAGCAGGCGAGGATCGCGCGGCGCGTCGTCGCCGCCTCGGCCTTGTCAATGCGCTGCATGCCAGGCGCGGCTGTGTCCACCATGGGTTCCCTCCGAGGACGGCCGTACTCCTGTATGCGCCAATCGTAGCATGAAACCCGCCGCCCGCTACTATTCCTTGAAATGCGCCGGATGCGCATGCCGGCGGAGATAGCGCCGGAGCCGGGGATCGGGTGTATAACCGCCGCGCATGCTCTTCTTTCTCCTGAAGCGCCTCGCCGGTCTCGTTGCGACCCTCGCGGCGGCGACCCTCGTTGTCTTTCTCGTGCTCGAAGTGCTGCCCGGCGATCCGGCGCAGGTCATGCTCGGCACCGAGGCGCGGCCGGAGCAAGTCGCGGCGCTGCGTCACGAGCTCGGCCTCGACCGGCCGGCGCCGCAGCGCTACGTCGCCTGGATCGGCGGCATGCTGCGGGGCGATCTCGGCCGCAGCTACACCTATCAGGTGCCGGTGGCGGAGCTGGTAGGCGAACGGCTCCTCGTCACCGTGCCTCTCGCCCTTCTCGCGATGGCGCTGACAACGGCGCTTGCCCTCGGCCTCGGCGTCTATGCGGCGGCGCATCAGGGGCAGGCGGGCGATCTCGGCGTCATGGGCCTGACGCAGCTCGGCATCGCCGTGCCGAATTTCTGGTTCGCCTTCCTCCTCATTCTGCTGTTCGCGGTGCATCTCGGCTGGTTCCCCTCCGGCGGCTTTCCCGGCTGGGGCGCCGGCATCGGCGCGGCGCTGAAGGCGCTCCTCCTGCCGGCCTTGGCGCTCGCCGTGGTGCAGGCGGCGATCCTCGCGCGGATCACCCGCTCGGCCGTGCTCGACATTCTCGGCGAGGACTTCATCCGCACAGCCCGCGCCAAGGGCAACAGCCGCGCCCGCGCCCTGTGGCGCCACGCCTTGCGCAACGCCCTCGTTCCCGTCGTCACCATCATGGGGCTGCAATTCGCGAGCCTCCTTGCCGGGACGATCATCGTCGAGAACGTCTTCACGCTGCCCGGCCTCGGGCGTCTCGTCTTCCAGGCGATCACTCAGCACGACCTCATTGTCATCCAGGACGTCGTCGTGCTCCTCGCCGGCCTCGTCATCCTCATCAATTTCGCGGTCGATCTCCTCTACCTCGCGATCGACCCGCGCCTGCGGCGGCGATGAGCGCCGTCGCCGAGAGAGGGCGGCCCGCCCGGCGGCGGCGCGTCTTCCGGCATTGGGGGCTCGTCTGCGGCGCGATTTTGACGGCGCTCCTTCTCCTCATCGCCCTCGTCTCGCTCGTCTGGACGCCGCATTCGGCGACGGCGATCGATTTGACGCAGCGCCTGCTGCCGCCCTCGCCCCGGCATTGGCTCGGCACCGACCATTTCGGCCGCGACATCGCTTCGATGCTGATGGTCGGCGCGCAGAATTCGATTCTGGTCGGCATCGTCGCCGTCGCCATCGGCGTCGCGCTCGGCGTGTCTCTCGGCCTCCTGGCCGCGGCGCAGGGCGGCTGGGCGGAAGAGGCGGCGATGCGGCTCGCCGATTTCACCTTCGCCTTTCCGGCGGTGCTCTCGGCGATCCTCATCACGGCGCTTCTCGGGCCGGGCGCCGTCAATTCCATCATCGCCATCGGCATCTTCAACGTGCCGGTCTTCGCCCGGCTGACGCGCGGCGCCGCGCGCGCCATCTGGACGCGCGACTTCATCCTGGCCGCGCGCGCCGCCGGCAAGGGCGGGCTGCGGATCACGCTCGAGCACGTGCTGCCCAACATCGCCAGCATCCTCATCGTCCAGGCGACGATCCAGTTCGCCCTCGCCATCCTCGCCGAGGCTGGACTCTCCTATATCGGCCTCGGCACGCAACCGCCGTTTCCGAGCTGGGGCCGCATGCTGAACGAGGCGCAGACCTTCCTCTTCCTGGCGCCGCGCCTCGCCATCTTTCCGGGGCTGGCGATCGTCGCCGCGGTCCTCGGTCTCAACCTTCTCGGCGACGGGCTGCGCGATCTTCTGGATCCGCGCCTTCGCCGCTTCTGAACCATGGCCCTGCTCGAAGTCGAAGCTCTCGGCGTCGTCATCGACAGCCCGCGGGGGCCGCTCGAAATCCTGCGCGACGTCGGCTTCGCGCTGGAGAGCGGGCGCATCCTCGGAATCGTCGGCGAATCGGGGAGCGGCAAGACGATGACCGCGCTTGCCCTCATGGGCCTTCTGCCGCCCGGGGCGCGGGCGCAGGGCTCGGTGCGGCTCGGCGGGCGCGAGCTGCTCCGCCTCGACGAGCGCGCGCTCTGCCGGCTGCGCGGCGACCGCGTCGCGATGATCTTCCAGGAGCCGATGAGCGCGCTCAACCCGCTGCAGCCCGTCGGCGCGCAAATCGCCGAGCCGCTGCGCCTTCACCGCAAGATGCCGGCGGCCAAGGCGGCGGCCGAGGCGCGGCGCCTTCTCGCCCGCGTTCATCTCCCGGATCCCGACCGGCTCGCCGCCGCCTTTCCCCATCAGCTTTCGGGCGGACAGCGCCAGCGCGTCATGATCGCGATGGCGCTCGCCTGCGGCCCCGACCTCCTGGTGGCCGACGAGCCGACGACAGCGCTCGACGTGACGGTGCAGGCGCAGATCCTCGACCTTCTCGTCGAGCTGGTCGAGGAGACGGGCATGTCGCTCATCCTCGTCAGCCACGACCTCGCGGCGGTCGCCGAGACAGCCGACGAGGTCCTGGTCCTCTACGGCGGCACGGTCGTGGAGCACGCGCCGGTCGCGGCGATGCTCCGCCACCGCGCCCATCCCTATACGCAGGGGCTCTTCGCGGCGCGGCCGGCGACCGGGCTCTTCCGCGCCATTCCGGGCAGCGTTCCGGATCTGGCCGCGCTGCCGCCCGGCTGCCGCTTCGCCGATCGCTGCCCACTCGCCATCGCCGCGTGCGGCGACGGGCCGCCGCCGCTCGGACTCGTCGGTCCCGGTCACCGCGCCGCCTGCATCCGGCTCGAGGCGGCGGCGGCAACGGCGGAGGCCTCGTGACGCCGCCGCTTCTCGCCGTCGAAGAGCTGGTCCGGCGCTATCGCCGGCCGCGGGCGTTCCCCTGGCGCCGCGGCGAGGCGGTGGCGGCGCTCTCCGGCGTCAGCTTCGCGATCGCGCGCGGACGCAGCCTCGGCATCGTCGGGGAATCGGGTTCGGGCAAGTCGACCCTGGCGCGGCTCGTCATGGGATTCGAGCGGCCCGATGCCGGCCGCGTCCTCTTCATGGGAGAGGATCTGGCCGAAGCGCCGCCGGCGCGCCTGCGCCAGCTTCGGCGGGGGCTGCAAATGGTCTTCCAGGACCCGGTCGGCTCCCTCGATCCCCGCCACCGCGTCGGGCGCATCGTCGGCGAACCGCTCGACATGCTGGACGGCGCCGCGCGCGGCGACCGGAGCGCGCGCGTCGCGGCGGCGCTCCGATCCGTGGGACTCGGCGCCAGCGATGCGCAGCGCTACCCGCACGAGTTCTCGGGCGGCCAGCGGCAGCGCATCGCCATTGCCCGGGCGCTCATCACGCGGCCGGCGCTGATCGTCGCGGACGAGCCGGTCTCGGCGCTCGACGTTTCGGTGCAGGCGCAGGTGCTGGCCGTCATGAAGGCGCTCGCGGCCGAGCATGAGGTCACCTATCTCCTCATCAGTCACGATCTCGCAGTGATCGCCTACGTCACGGTCGACGTCGCCGTCATGTATCGCGGCGCCATCGTCGAGACGGGGCCGACCGCCGCCGTCCTGGAGCGGCCGCTCCACCCCTATTCGCAGGCGCTGAAGGAGGCGGCGCCGCGCCTCGTCGCCGGACGCCGGCGCCACCGCACCCGCCCCGCGGCGCCGCCCGGCGAACCGGCCGCGGCGGGACGCGGCTGCGCCTATGCCGAACGCTGCCCGCTCGCGCAGCGGCGCTGCCGCGAGGAGGCGCCGGCGCTGCGCGAGGTGGCGCCCGGCCGGCGGGCGGCCTGCCATTTTCCGTGACCCGCTCTCCGCGGAATTCCCGTCCGAGGCTTGCGTTTGCCTCGCAAGCCAAGGAGTGAGGCCATGCGCGGATTCCAGCAAGCATGCGCCGTAGCCGTCCTGCTGGGGACGGGTGGAGCGGCCTTTGCCGAGACGCCGCCCTGCCGGCCGGCTCTCGACAGCGTGCAGCGCGAGGTGGCGTCGGCCGGCCTCTCGGCCGCCAAGACGGCGCAAGTGCAGGCGCTGCTCGAGCAAGCCGCGCGCGCCTGCAAGGAGAGGAACGGGGTCGTTGCCATGGCCGGCATCGACCAGGTCCGCGATATCATTCGCGACGAGCGCAAGAACGCGAGCGGATCGTGATCGCGCCGCGAAAAGAGGGCCGTAGCCTCGACGACGAGAACAAGGCGGCGCCGAAGGTCAATCCGGAAAAATCCGGCGTCCGCTCCGGCAATCCCCAGCTCGACCCGGAGAGCGCCCGCAAGGAACAGGAACGGCCGCGCGACACGCCGAAGGTCCCGCGCCACGCGCGCAAGCGCGGCCGATAAAAATTCGCACCAGGCTCTTTTCAGGCATAGGCAAGCTGCGCCAAGCTCCCTATCTCTTCCCCTGGCAAGCAAGCAGAAGGGCTTGGCATGGCATCCATCCCGGACAGCGCCTTCCAGCGCTTCGATGAAAGTCCGGATGAGGAATTCTACCGGCTGCCGCGCTTCGTCACCCATATCGACGACAGCGCGATCGCCGCCGTCACCCAGCTCTACCGGCGATATTTCCGGCCGGGCGCCGCGATTCTCGACTTGATGTCGAGCTGGGTCTCGCACTTGCCGCCCGAGATCGAGTATTCGCGCATCGTCGGCATCGGGATGAATGGCCAGGAACTCGCCGAGAATCCGTTTCTCGACGAATGGCACGTGCAGAATCTGAACCGCGATCCGCATTTGCCCTTCGCCGACGGCGAGTTCGACGGCGCCGCTATTTGCGTCTCGGTGCAGTATCTGACCCGTCCCGTCGAGGTGATGCGCGAGGTCGGGCGCGTGCTGCGCCCCAGGGCGCCGCTCGTCATCACCTTCTCCAACCGCTGCTTCCATACCAAGGCGACCGCCTGCTGGCGCCTGCTCGACGATGACGGCCATCTGCGCCTCATCGCGCATTTCCTGCGCGAGGCCGGCAATTGGCGGGAGCCGGATTGCTGCGATGCCCGGCTCACCACCGATGGCGACCCGCTCTATGCCGTCGTCGCCTGCCGCAGGGACGATCAGGACTCGTAGGCGACCATCGAGGTGAAGGGGACGTCGAGCCGCTGACGGCCGCCGAGGAAGCTGAGCTCGATAATGGCCGCCGACGCCACCACTTCGGCCCCGACGCTGCGGCAGAGGGCGATCGCCGCCGCCATCGTCCCGCCCGTCGCCAACAGATCGTCGAGCACGACGGCGCGCTGACCCGGCCGGATCGCATCGGCCTGGATCTCGATGGTGTCGCTGCCGTATTCGAGATCGTAGGTGAAAGGGATCGTGGCGCCGGGCAGCTTGCCTTTCTTGCGGACCATGACGAAGCCGCGGCCCATGCAATAGGCGAGCGGCGCAGCGACGAGGAAGCCGCGCGACTCGATGCCGACGAGGAGGTCGGGCGCGAAGGGGGCCAGCGCCGAGGTCAGGCGCTCGACGGTCGCATGCCACGCTGCAGGATGGGCGAGAAGGGTGGAAATATCGTAGAAGAGGATGCCCGGCTTGGGGAAGTCGGGGACACCGCGGATGTGCTGCTTGAGATCCATGGTCTTGTTCTTCGGTCGCATTTCCGGCGCCATGCGCCAGCGGAGCCGCACTCTAATCGTTTCGCTGCGGTCAGGCAGTAATATCTTCTCGCGCGTCTTCTTCAGTGCTCGGCGGAGCTGATGGGCCGGCCCAAGGAGAAGAGGGTGGCCGGATGACCGGCGAGCGCGGCTGGCTGCGCGCCTCGCGCCAGGGTGACCGGCTGATCTTCGAGGCGGGCGGCGCTTGGGTCATCGGCGCCGCCGCCTCGCTCGATCGCCAGATCCGCGCGGCCGGGCGGCCGGACGCGCGCTTCGCGCGCCTCGATCTCGGCGCCCTGACGGCGCTCGACACCGCCGGCGCGTGGCTCCTGCGCCGTCTTGAGAACGAGCTGAGCGCCGCCGGCGCCACCGTCGAGCGTGCCGGCCTCGGCGATGCCTTCGTGCCGCTCCTCGAGCAGATCACCGAGAGCGATGCGGCGCCGAGCCTTCCCGACACCCGGCCGCCGCCTTATCGCTTCGGCGACTTCACGGCGCGAATCGGCAAGGCGGTCATCCGTGCCGGAAAGCGCGGCGCCGAACTCCTCGGCTTTCTCGGACTCGTCTGCATCGTGGCGCTGCGCACGTTGCGGCGGCCGCGCCGGCTGCGCTTTGCGACGCTCGTCACGCATATGGAGCAGACGGGGGTCGACGCGCTGCCCATCGTCGGGCTCCTCTCCTTCCTCATCGGCGTCGTCTTCGCCTTCCAGGGCGCCGACCAGCTGCGGCGCTTCGGCGCCGAGCTCTACACCGTCAACCTGCTCGGCATCGCCATCTTGCGCGAGCTCGGCGTCATGCTCGCCGCCATCATCGTCGCCGGCCGCTCGGGCAGCGCCTTCACGGCGCAGATCGGCACGATGAAGGTCAATGAGGAGATCGACGCCATGCAGGTCCTCGGCCTCGACCCGATCGAGATCCTGGTCCTGCCGCGCATCCTCGCCTTGCTGCTGACGCTGCCGCTCATCGCCTTCTACGCCGACATTATGGGCCTGCTCGGCGGCGCCTTGATGGCGTGGGGCACCCTCGACATCTCGATTCCAGCGTTCCTGCGCCAGCTCCGCTCGCCGCTGCCCGGCTGGACTTTCTGGATTGGCGTGTTGAAAGCGCCGGTATTCGCCGGCATCATCGCCCTCACCGGCTGCTATGAAGGGCTGCGGGTCGCGCGCAGCGCCGAAAGCGTCGGGCGCCTCACCACCCGGTCCGTCGTCGAATCGATTTTCTTGATCATCGTCGCTGATGCCCTCTTCTCGATCGCCTTCTCCTATCTCGGCATCTGAGAGCCCGGGCGGCACGGCGGAGCCGGCCATCGTCGTCCGCGGACTCACCATGCGCGTCGACGGCCGCGTCGTGCTGGAGAATCTCGACCTCGAGGTTCGCCGCGGCGAGGTGCTCGGGGTCGTCGGCGCCTCGGGCGCCGGCAAATCGGTGCTGCTGCGCGCCCTCGTCGGTCTCTTGCGCCCGTCCTCGGGGCGGATCACGATCCTCGGCGAGGACCGCGCCGCGCTCGGCGCCGAAGAGCGGCGGAGCTTCGATGCCCGCTTCGGCGTGCTCTTCCAGGACGGCGCGCTCTTCAGCTCGCTCAGCGTCGCGCAGAACATCCAGGTGCCGCTGCGCGAGCACCTCGCCCTCTCCGACGCGCTCATCTCCGAGCTCACCCGCCTCAAGCTCGCCGTCGTCGGCCTGCCGGTCGAGGCGGCGCTCAAATATCCGGCCGAGCTGTCGGGCGGGATGCGCAAGCGCGCCGGCCTTGCCCGCGCCCTGGCGCTCGATCCCGAGCTCCTCTTCCTCGACGAGCCGACCGCCGGTCTCGATCCCATCGCCGCCGCCGAGTTCGACGCCCTCATCGCCGATCTGAAGCGCAGCATGCACCTGACGGTCCTCATGGTGACGCACGACCTCGACAGCCTCGCCGCCATTTGCGACCGCATCGCCGTCCTCGTCGACCGGCGCCTCGTCGTCGGCACGCTCGACGAGCTGCTGCAGCATCCGCATCCGTGGATTCGCTCCTATTTCGCCGGTCCGCGCGGCCGCGCGGCACAGCGCGCCGCGGGTTAGAGGATGGAGACCCGCGCCCACTACATCGTCGTCGGCGCCTTCGTGCTGGCCCTCATCGCCGCGATTTTCGCCGCGATCATCTGGCTGGCGCGCATCCAGTTCGAGCGCGAAGGCGCGTACTACGACATCTTCTTCCGCGGCTCGGTCAACGGTCTCAGCGACGGCGCCCCGGTGCGCTACAATGGCGTGCCGATCGGCCGCGTCGTGATGATCCGCCTCGACCCCAAGAATGTCGAACGCGTCCGCGTCCGCGTCGCCATCGATACCTCGACGCCGATCAAGCAGGATGCGGTCGCCTCGCTGGAGACGCAGGGGATCACCGGCCAGGCCTATGTCCAAATCTCGGGCGGCAGCAACGCCAGCCCGCCGCTGACGACGCCGCCCGACCGCGCCTACCCGGTCATCCGCTCGCGGCCCTCGCAGCTCGAAGAAGTGGTGTCGAGCGCGCCGGAGCTGCTCAGCCGGGCCATCGCCGTCGCCGACCGGTTGACCGAGGTGCTGAGCGAGGATAACCAGGCGGCGCTGACCCGGACGCTGCGCAATCTCGACACGCTGACGGGAACGCTGGTCAAGGACAGCAGCGAGGTCGACCGGCTGATGACGGAAGGCACGGGGGTGATCGCCGAATTGCGCGCGACCGCGGCGACGGCCAACACGCTGCTCGCGCATTTCGACCAGGCGCTCAACGACAAGAGCGGCGTCGCCGGCAAGCTCTCGGCCACTCTCGACGAGTTCGGCCGCTCGGCTCGGCTGCTCGCGCAGGCGACGGACCATCTCGACGGGCTGATCCAGGAGAACCGGCCGGCGCTGCGTGATTTCACCCAGCGCGGCCTCACGCAGGCCGAGCAGCTCGTCTCCGATTCGCGCGCGCTCGTTGCCGAGCTGAACCGCATCGCCGACGAGATCGAGCGCGATCCCTCGCGCTTCCTCTACGGCGACAGGCGCGAAGGATACCACCCGCGATGACGCGGCTGCGTGACGCTCGCCTGTCGCGACGCCGCCTCTGTCGGCGCCTCGCCGCCGGAACGCCGCTCCTGCTGGCCGCGGGCTGCGCCAGCCTGCTGCCGCAGCCGGGGCAGCCGCCGCAGCTCTACCTCCTCCGCAGCCGGGTAAAATTCCCGCCCGACCTGCCGCGGGTCTCCCAGCAATTGCTGGTCGCGCTCCCCGTCGCCTCCGCCGGCCTCGACACCGAGCGCATCGCCCTCAGCCGCTCGGCCGTGACTCTCGACTATTTCGCCAATGCCGCCTGGACCGACCACGCTCCGGCGCTGGTGCAATCGCTTCTCGTCCGATCCTTCGAGGCGACCGGCAAGATCGTCGGCGTTGCCCGCGATTCCGCCTCGCTGCGCCCGGACTACCTGTTGCTCTCCGAACTCGAGCGGTTCGAGGCGGTCTATAGCGACAGTGAGGCGGCGCCGAAGGTCGAGGCGGCGCTCGTTCTCCGCCTCGCCCGCATGCCCGACCGGGTCATCATCGGCGAGCGGCGCGCCGAGCGCAGCGCAGCGGCAGGCGCGAACAGCATGGCGCCCATCGTCGCCGCCTTCGGCGAGGCGCTCGATGGCGCTCTCGAGGAGCTGGTCGCCTGGACGCTGCGTCGGATCAGCGCCGACGCCGCTTCCGGCGCCCGCAGAGGCGCCGCGCCGTGACCGTCGAGGGTGCGGATCGCGGAACGCGGCCATGACCGACCTTCTCAAGCTGAGCCGGGCGGAACTCGAGACCATGGCCGCGGCGGCGCGCGAGATCCGCGAATGCGAGCGCGTCCTCGCCAAGACCGGCGACAGCGTCCTCAGCGAGGCGTTGCGCGGCGCCGAAATCTTCTATGAATGGCACCACTATCCCGAGGGCGATGTCTACGACCCGGAGAGCCACGCCCAGTTCTTCTACCATGCGCATGCGCCGGGCCAGCGCGGCGGGCGCGAGCATGGCCATTTCCACACCTTCCTGCGGCCGCGCGGCATGCCCGCGGGCATCCAGCCGCTGATGCTGCCGGAGCTCGCCATCGCCGACGCGCCGGCGGCGCCCGCCGATCCGGTGCTGGCGCCGGTGGCGCAGCCCAACCAGGGCGGCAACAACGACAAGCTGAGCCATCTCGTTGCCATCGCCATGGACCAATCGGGCGCGCCCATACGCCTCTTCACCTGCAATCGCTGGGTGACGGGCGAGACCTGGTACAGCGCCGAGGATGTCTGCGCCATGCTCGATCGCTTCGTCATCGATCTGGCGCGTCCGTCCTGGCCGCTCAACCGCTGGATCACGGCGATGTTCCGCCTGTTCAAGCCGCAGATGCGCATGCTCCTTCAGGCGCGCGATGCCGCCGTGATGAACTGGCGTCGCCGGCACCGCGGCAAGGTCCATGTTTTCGAGGACCGCCGGCTCGAAGTCGCCTCGGCCGCCGAGATCGACCTCGCCGAGCAGATCCGGGCGGTCGAGCTGGCGCTGCGCCGCGCCGCGTAAGCCGGCCGGCCGCTTCGGCGCCGGCCGATCTCCCGGGGTCGCCGGGGATGGGTTTACAGGATGTTAATCGCTGCCTCGCAGAATGGCCGTGGCGGGCCGAAGCGCGGATCCGCCGGACGGCAGCGAGGTCGAGATCGATGGCGAATACCCTGGCCCAGGCAGATGTAGAGCGCCTGTTGGCCAATCCTTCTGAACGCATGCGGGCCGAGATGGCGGCGAAGGTCGGCACCGCCTTCGAATCCGGCACGTTGACGCCGACGGAACGCCGTCTCGCCGAGGAGATCTTTCGGGTTCTGATGCGCGATGCCGCCGAACGCGTGCGCCGCGCCCTCGCCGATCACGTCAAGGATGCCAGCGACCTGCCGCACGACGTCGCCGTCGCTCTCGCGCGGGACGTGGATGTGGTCGCCCTGCCCATCCTCGAACACTCCGCCGTGCTGACCGACGAGGATCTGGTCGAGATCATCCGCCTCGGCAGCAGCGACAAGCAGGTCGCGATCGCCGGCCGCAAAATCGTGTCGACGACCCTCGCCGCGGCCCTTGTCGACAGCGCCAATCCGGCGGCCGTGGCGCGGCTCGTCGGCAATGAAGGGGCCGAGCTCAGCGAAGCCTCGCTGCAGACCATCGTCACGCGTCACGGCGAGGACGTCGTCATCCAGGAGCCGCTCGCCGCGCGCAAGGCGCTGCCGGCGACGGTGCTCGAACGGCTCGTCGCGCTCGCCTCGGATTCGCTGCACGCCTTCCTCGCGCGGCGGAGCGACTTGCCGCCGGGTACCGCGAGCGACCTCGTGCTGCGCATCCGCGAGCAGGCGACGGCGTCCCTCCTCTCGGAGATGACGCCGCCGGGCGAGGCCGGGCATCTGGCGCGCCAGCTCCACAAAGCCGGCCGCCTCACCCCCTCGCTCATCTTGCGCACGCTCTGTCTCGGCGACCTCGCCTTTCTCGAAGCGGCTTTCGCCGAGCTTGCCGGCATTCCGGTCCACAATGCGCGCCTTCTCATTCATGACCCGGGCGAGCTCGGGCTGCAGAAGCTCTACGCCCGCTCCGGCCTGCCGCCGGAGCTCTATCCCGCCTTTCGCGTCGCCATCGACGTCGCCCATGAGACGCCCTTCGACGGCGGCGAGAACGACCGCCAGCGGCACAGCCGGCGGACGCTGGAGCGCATCCTGACGCAATTCGAAGAGATCGGCGCCGACAACCTCGATTATCTTCTGGCGAAGCTGCAATCCGCCCCGGCAAGCGTCGCCGCCTGATCGCGCGCCCCTTCCGGCCCGCCCGCCTTCGTCCTGCTAAACGAGACCGCGCTCCACCGCCTGCCGCACCAGCACGTGGTGGCGCATCATCTGCGTCGTGAACTGGTAGCGCAGCCCGTCGAGCCCGTTGATCCGGCGCAGCATGGCGCCGCGCGCGGGCTCGGTCAGCTTCTTCAGCGGATATTGCAGCGCCAGCGTCGACAGCGTGATGCCGTGCTCCGCCGCCGCCCGCGCGACTTCCGCCACGGTGAAGGTGCCGAAGGGATCGCAGGCGCAGCGCGCGGCGGCGAAGAGCACGTCCTTGAATGCCGTTCCGCCTTGCGTGCTCGCCACGGCTTGCGCGTAGGCCTCCTTCACCTTGCTCTCGGCCTCTTCGGCGGCCCGCAGCGCGGCATAGCGCAAATCCTCGCGCTCGATGGTGCGCGACTGCCGCCGCAGCGCGCAGCGCGCGGCGAAGAGGCAGAGCAGCTGCGCGTGGTAGGGAAGGCCCTGCGCCAGCTCGATGATCCGCTGCCGCACCTCGGGGGAAAAGCGCAGCCCCGAGCGCTCCTCGCCGCCGCTGATGATGCCGTCGATCTCGCGCGCGGTCATGAGCGGCAGCGGGACGGTGACGAGGGTGCGCTGCAGCGAAGGATGCTTTCCGAGCAGCGCGTCGACATCCTCGGCGACGCCGATCAGGAGGATCGTTACCGGGACCGAGGCGTCCGACATGTTCTTGATGAGCTCGGCCAGCTTGTTCCGCGTCGTCTCGTTGGTCACCCGGTCATATTCGTCGATGACGAGGATGACGTGCTTGTCGTGCAGCCGGCCGAAGACGCCGACGAGCTCGGCGATCCCGATCTCCCCCGGCGAGAGCAGCGCCTCGAAATTGTCGATCCCGGCCCGGCTCGTGGCGCCGACGCCCTCGGCGAGGAAGGCCGAGGGAATGCGGCGCAGGAAGCTGCGGAACAAATCCTCGAAGGAGAGCTCGGAGCTGCAGGCGAATTTGACGACGAAGTAGCCCGCCTCCTCGGCCTTGCTCGCGATGATGTTGGCAAGCGAGGTCTTGCCGCTGCCGCGCTCGCCGTAGAGAACGATGTGAGCGCGCTCTTCCTCGATCGCGGAGATGATCCGCTGCATCTGCGCATAGCGGCCGAAGAACGCCGATCCGCGCTGCTTCGGTCGGGTCGGCGTGAAGGCCTCGCGCAGCGCCGCGCTGGAGGCGCCGTCCGCGCCTTGGCCGCGGCGCAGCCAGGGCAATCCGGGCGCCGTCAGCGTGAAGCTCGGCGCCGCCGCCAGGGCGGCGCCGTCCCCGACAGGCGGCCGCGACGGCGGGGGCGCGGCCGCACTCGTCTCGGCCGCCCGGACGGGGGAGGGAGGGGATGGCGGGCGCACCGGCACCGGGCGGGCGAAAGGGACGGCGCGGCTGCGCGCCTGCGCTGCGCTTTCGGCCCGTGCCTCGCCGGGATGACCCGGATGAGAGGCAAGCGGCGTCAGGCGGTGCGGCTCTGAGGGCCGGGTGATCTCCGGACGGATGGCAAAGGCATGCGACTCGATGACGCGCGGCGCCCGCAGCTCGGCGCTTCGCGGCGCGGGCGGCGGCACGCTCTTCGCCGCGCTGCGGCCCGGCTCGCCGCCGACCACCGGGCTCCCGTGCTGCGGCAGGCGCGGCTCGGGACGGCCGAGGGGGACGACGCTCGCGCTGCGGCCGAGCTCGAGGATGGCGCCGTCCGCGAACGGATCATCCGCCTCGCCGCCGGGCGGCACCTGATCGCGACGTCGGCGGCGAAACCAATCCTTGGGGTTGGACATGTCCTTTGACCGCTAATGCGCTGACGTGGCGAAGCGAAATCGACGACACGGCGAAGGACATGGCGAGTCGTCGTCGCCGCCGCTCTAACGGCCTGCTCACCGAAAGGTTTCACCTGCCATAAAATCATCACGATGGTTTCATCGGAGCGGCATTCTGCTACCGCTAGAACCGACGCCTCTCGACCCACCGGACCGGTTCTGTCACAAAGGCGCGGCCCGGTGCGTTTGCAAGACCCTCAGCAAACGGAGCTCGCTCATGGCCTGCGCCCGCCTCGTCCTCGGCTCGCTCGCGATCATGGCCCTCTTGACCGCGCCAAGCGTCGCGGCGCCGCCGCCGAAGGGCCTCGACCGCATCGCGCATATCATCGTCATCTACCTCGAAAATCACAGCTTCGATAACCTCTTCGGTGATTTTCCGGGAGCAAACGGCCGGGCGAACGCCGGCAAGGCCGCGGTGCAAGTCGACGCCGAAGGCCGGCCCTACGCGGCCTTGCCTCCCGTCTACGACGCCTATGCGAAGCCCCCCGGGCCCGACCCGCGCTTTCCGGCCGAGCTGCCCAACAAGCCCTTCCCGATCGACGCCTATGTCCCGCAGGACCAGCGCGCGCCCGACCTCGTTCACCGTTTCTACCAGGAAGAGATGCAGATCGATGGCGGCAAGATGGACAAGTTCGCCGCCGTCTCGGACGCGCGCGGGCTCAGCATGGGTTATTACGATGGGAGCAAGATGCGCCTCTGGCGCTATGCGCGGGAGTATGTGCTCGCCGACAATTTCTTCCACGCGGCGCTCGGCGGTTCCTTCCTCAACCATATCTGGATGATCTGCGCCTGCACGCCGCGCTACGAAGGCGCCCCCGCCGCGATGACCGCCGTTCTGCGCGCGGATGGCAGCCTCGAGAAGGACGGCCAGATCACTCCCGACGGCTTCGCCGTCAACACGATCCAATCGGTCTTCACCCCGCATTCCGCCAAGATCACCGACAAGAGCCGGCTCCTGCCGCCGCAGACCCTGCCGACGATCGGCGACCGCCTCAGTGAGAAGAACGTCTCCTGGGCCTGGTATTCGGGCGGCTGGAACGCGGCGCTCGCCGGCGATCCCGCGCCGAGCTTCCAATTCCATCACCAGCCCTTCGCCTATTTCGCGGCCTATGGCGACGGCACCGAGGCGCGCCGGCGGCACCTCAAGGACGAGACGGATTTCCTCAACGATATCGATGCCGGAACCGTGCCCGCCGTGGCCTTCTATAAGCCGCTCGGCCTCGACAACGAGCATCCCGGCTATGCCGACATCACCTCGGGCGACCGGCACGTCGAAGCGGTGATCGAGAAGATCCGGCACAGCAGCGCCTGGCCGTCCAGCGTCATCATCGTCACTTACGACGAGAATGGCGGATATTGGGACCATGTGGCGCCGCCGAAAATCGACCGCTGGGGGCCGGGAAGCCGCGTTCCGACGGTGATCATTTCGCCCTTCGCCAAGCGCCACTACGTCGATCACACCTTCTACGACACGACCTCGATCCTGCGCCTCATCGAGGAGCGCTTCCGCCTGAAGCCGCTGGGTACGCGCGATGCCCAGGCGAACGACCTCCGCGCGGCCTTGACCCTTTCGCAGAGCGCGCCCTGACCGCAGATACCGAGGGGCGAAACGAAGGCTTCGTCCCGAGGGGGCCGGGAATGGCGGCTCAGGCCGCCGCCTTGGGCGGCTTCTCGGCGATGCCCTGGCTCTGCTCGCGGCGCGTCATTTCGTCCCACACATCCTGCGGCGCGATGCCCATCTCGGCCCACAGCACGACGAGGTGGTAGACGAGGTCGGCGCTCTCGCCGACGACGCCCTCGCGGTCGTTGCGCACGGCGTCGATCGCCACCTCGACCGCCTCCTCGCCGACCTTCTGCGCGATCTTGTTCCGGCCGGCGGCGAGGAGCTTCGCCGTGCGCGAGGATGACGGCTCCATCCCACGGCGGGCGAGGACGGCTTCGTAGAGTCGACAAACAGCATCGCTCATTGCGGGCATCCTGCAAGGCGGTCGGCAGCAACCGATGCTAATGCAACGTCCCGGACTTGCCTACGGCGCGTCCCGGCTCATCCGGATCGGCGCCGCTGGACTCGGCGAGACGGGCGGCGGCCGCTCGGGGGAACGGCACCGTTTCCGGGCGCGCGGCCTCGCCGACGCCGGCCAGCGTCGCGAGCGCTGCGCAAAGAAAGAAGCTCGCGATCCACCAGGATTGCCAAATGCCGAAGCTGATCGAGGCGGCGATGGTGACGGCGGCGAGGCCGCCCGCGGCCGCCGGCGCGGCGGGGCGCCCGGGCGCGAAGAGCGGCAGGAACAGCGTCGCCAAAGCGAGTGCGGCGGCAAGCGCGCCGACGGCGCCCAGCTCCACCCAGATCTGGAGGGCGGCATCGTGCGGATGCAGCGGCAGGAGCCCGACCGTGCCCATGGCTTGCCGCGGATGCTCCGCCGTGGCGCAGCGGTAGAGCGTCACCTTGTCTTCGGGTCCCGCCAAGCGCCGCGACGCGTCCATGCCCCAGCCGAGGAGCGGACGCTCCAGGATATGCCAGTCGACGAAGCGCCAGATATAAAGGCGATGGAGACCCGAGGATTGGTATTCCGCCAGATCGCAGAAGGAAGCCGGATCGGGCATCGGTATGAGGAGAAAGGGAAGGGCGAGGACGAGGGCGCATTGCAGAAGAACGAGCACGCGCCCGAAGCCGAGCCAGAGATAGGTGGCGAGCGCCGCGGCGAGACCGGCCGGCAGCGCCAGCTTCGCCGAGGCGCTGTGGAGGACCCCGATCGCTGCCGTGGCGGCAAGGAGCGACAGGCCCGCCGCAAGGCGGCGCCCGCTCCGGAGGAGCGCGACCAGCAGCGGCGGCAGCAGCAGCGCATGGACGATGGCGCCGCGGCTATAGGCATTGGCGAGGGTGATGTCGGTGATCTCGCGGCGCCGCGCCCAGGCGGTGAGATCGCCGCCCATCGCCGTATCGGCGAGCATGACGGCCGCCGCCGCGCCGAGTCCGGCAGCCAGCGCGAGAACGGCTTCCTGCCGCCGTGCCTGCGGCAATTGCGCCGCCAGCGCGATCACCCCCGCGCCGATGGCGATTTCGCCGAGCAGCCGGCCGCCCTCGAAGAGCGCGGCGCCGGGCGCCACGGCCCACAGCGCCGAGAGGATGGCGATGACCGGGAGGAGCCAGAGAAGCCGCATCCGCGCCAGCGCCGCCAGTATCGAGGGGCGGCGCTCGCGCGGCATGGCGAAGAACAGGGCGATGCCGAGCGCCGGCAGCAGAACGGCTAGGCCGAGCGGCGCCAGATAGGCGACCGGGCCCACCGCGCCGAAAGCCAAATTGACGGCGCGCTCGCGCGGCCGAGGGCGGGTCTCATCGGCGCGATCCTCGCCTTGTCGCCGCATCGGCGTGAGTGTGTCGTTCATGTCGCGATGATGCCGCCAAACGGCGGCAAGAATCTGGTCGGAGTGAGAGGATTCGAACCTCCGGCCCCCGCCTCCCGAAAGCGGTGCTCTACCAGGCTGAGCTACACTCCGATGCCGAGCGGCGGGAGCTATAGCGCCATACGCGCCCCGCCGCAACCCGTATCGGATGCCGGATGCGGGGTGCTAATAGCCGCGAGCCAAGCAGAAATCGACGGTTTCGAGAAGCGCCCGCTTCTCCGGCCCGTCCTTGAAGGCGTCGAGCGCCGCGCGGGCGAGGCCGCCGTAATGCCGCGCCCGGTCGGCGGTATCGCTGAGGGCCGCGTGCCGGCGCAGCAGCCGGATCGCCTGATCGAGATCGCCCTCGCGCTGCTCCAGCTCTTCGAGGGTGCGGCGCCAGAATCGGCGCTCCTGCTCGTCGCCGCGGCCGAAGGCGAGGACGACCGGCAGCGTGATCTTGCCCTCGCGGAAATCGTCGCCGACCGTCTTGCCGAGCTCCGACTGGCGGGCGGAATAGTCGAGCATATCGTCGACGAGCTGGAAGGCGATGCCGAGATTGCGGCCATAGGCGGTGAGCGCCTGTTCCTCCGCCTTTGGACGCTCGGCGACGACGGCGCCGATCCGGCTCGCGGCGGCGAACAGCTCGGCGGTCTTGGCGCTGATGACGTCGAGATAGGCCGTCTCGCTCGTCGCCGTATCGTTGGAGGTGACGAGCTGAAGCACTTCGCCCTCGGCGATGACGGCGGAGGCGTGCGAGAGAATCGCCAGCACTTCGAGCGAGCCGTCCTCGACCATGAGCTGAAAGGCGCGGCTGAAGAGAAAGTCGCCGACCAGCACCGAGGGCTTGTTGCCCCAGACGGCGTTCGCGGTGGCGAGGCCGCGGCGCAAATCGCTCGCATCGACGACATCGTCGTGGAGCAGCGTCGCCGTATGGATGAACTCGACGGCGGCGGCGAGCGCGATGTGGCGCCGCCCGCTGCGATAGCCGCACAGGCGGGCCGCCGCCAGGGTCAGCATCGGCCGCAGCCGCTTGCCGCCGGCAGCGATGATGTGCCCGGCGAGCTGCGGAATGAGCGCGACCGGGCTCTGCATGCGCTCGAGGATCAGCGCGTTGACGCCGTCGAGATCGGCGCGCACCAGCTCGGCCAGAAGGTCGAGGCTCGACGCCAGCCTTTCCTGCTCGATGCCCGCTTCTGCTCCCGCGACGAGCGCCAAGTCGAACTCCCGCATGACATGGCCGCCCGAGCACGTGCGCTCGCGCCGACCGCACTTGACCTGCGGTCAAGCTGTAGCGAGCATAGAAGAGTAGCCACTTGGGTCAAGCCCACTGAGGACGCGGACGGGACGCCAATGCTCTTGCTGCCGCCGGCGCGATGAAGGAGCTCCTCCGCACCAATGACGCGGTGCGCCTGTCGTGGCTGCAGGCGGTGCTCGAGGAAGCGGGCATCGCGTTCCTCGTCCTCGACAGCCACACCAGCATCGTCGAGGGCAGCATCGGCGCCATTCCACGGCGGCTCGTCGTCGCCGATGCCGATCATTTCCGCGCGAGCGCGGCGCTGCGCCGCGCCGAAGCCGAGATCGCGTGACGGGAGCCGACCGGCCTTCGCCCGTAGCGCCCGCGGCGCCGCTGACGGAGGACGGTCTCCTCGGCGGCCGCGTGCGGCTGCGCCAGCCGGCGGAGGGCTATCGCGCGGCGATCGACCCCGTCTTCCTCGCCGCCGCGGTTCCGGCGGGACCGCAGGATATGGTGCTCGATATGGGCTGCGGCGCCGGCGCCGCCTCGCTGTGCCTCGCCGCGCGCGTTGCGGGCTGCCGCATCGCCGGCTTCGATCAGCAACGCGACCTCGTCCGCCTTGCCGGCGACAACATCCAGCTCAACGGGCTGACGGCGCGGCTCTCGGCGATGCAGGGCGATCTGCTGAACCCGCCGCCGCGCCTCGCTCCCGGCTCCTTCGACCACGTCATGGCGAACCCGCCCTTCCTCGAAGCCGCCGCGGCGACGGCCCCCGCCGATCCCGGCGCTGCCGCGGCGCGGCTCGAAGGCAAGGCGGATCTCGCGGCCTGGATCCGCGTCGCTCTGCTGATGGCGCGCGCCAAGGGCAGCATCACGATCATCCACCGCGCCGACCGCATCGAGACGGTGCTGGCGCCCCTCGCCGGCAAGGCCGGGGAGATCGCGATCTTTCCCCTCTGGCCCGGCGCCGGCAAACCCGCGAAGCGCGTCATCATCCGCGCCCGCACGCAGGTGGCGACGCCGACCCGGCTGCTGCCCGGCCTCGTGCTGCACGAGGCCGACGGGCGCTTCACGGCGGCGGCGGAAGCGGTGCTGCGCGACGCCGCGGCGCTGGAGTTTTAAGGAGGCGCCGGGCGCTCAAGCGCCGCGCCGGGCGGTCAGCGAGGCGATCTGCTGCTCGCGCCATTCCTGGTCCTTGTCGGCGAGCACGCCGACGCAGGATTCGACGCAGACATCGCAGATGAAGACATCAGGTCCGGCGATGAGATGCGCCACCTCGTCGCCGGCCCGACCGCAGAAGGTGCAGGCGGGCTCCGCCGCCGTCTCGTTCTCCCCGGCGCCGAGGCGGCGGCCCAGCGCCTGCCAGATGCTGTCGCGGATCGTGCCCATCGCGGACATTATTGCCATGCCGGCATGACGGCCGGCAACCCGCCCAGCCTCGGCCTCAGCTCGCTTTGACAGGCCGGGCCCGCGCCCACTACCATGCTACCATGCGAAACCTGGGCTTCTGCGTCATGGCCGCCAACGACCCGTCGCTCGCCGCGGCGGAGCCGGAGGGGTGTTGCAGGCGCTAGCCGCGCTGCAAGGACGAATGACTGACCCGAGGCCCCGTCAAATGCGGCGGGGCTTTTTTGGCGAGGTGAAACCCATGGCGGCCCGCTTTTCGCGACCTTCCTCATGGTCGCCTTCTGGCCGCGGCACGCCGATCGCTTCGAGCGCGGGCGGAAGCGCTACGCCTCCGGCAGCCGGGTGCTCGAATGGCGCTCAGCCGGCGTCCCGGCGCGGGCTTGGCAACCGACGCGCGATCGACCATCTACTCCGGCTATGGAGCTTCGCGATCTCGCGCGCCACATTCCGCTGGAGCGCTTCCGCAACCCGCCGCCCGTCGTCGCCGTGCTGCGCCTCAACGGCGCCATCGGCATGCGCGGGCGGCGCGGCCTCAGCCTCGCCAACAAGGCGGGGGTGATCGAGCGCGCCTTCGGACTGCGCCGGCTGGCAGCGGTGGCGCTCAGCGTCAACTCGCCCGGCGGCTCGCCCGTGCAATCGGCCCTTCTCTATCGCCGCATCCGGCAGCTCGCCGACGAGAAGAACCTGCCGGTCTTCGCCTTCGCCGAGGACGTCGCGGCCTCCGGCGGCTATTGGCTCGCGCTTGCCGCCGACGAGATCTATGCCGAGGAGACCTCGATCCTGGGCTCGATCGGCGTCGTCAGCGCCGGCTTCGGCTTCACCGAGCTCTTGCGCCGCCTCGGCATCGACCGCCGCCTTTATACCGCCGGCGAGCGCAAATCGCTGCTCGATCCGTTCCTCGCCGAGGATCCGCGCGACGTCGAGCGCCTGACGGCGATTCAGCGCGACATCCATCTGAGCTTCAAGGAGCATGTGAAGAGCCGCCGCGGCGCGAGGCTGAAGGGCAGCGAGGAAGAGCTCTTCAACGGCGACGTCTTCACCGGCCGCGCGGCGCTGGAGCGGGGGCTCATCGACGGCATCGGCGATCTGCGCGGCGTCATGCGCGCCCGTTTCGGCGACAAGGTTGAGCTTCGCCTCGTCGAGGACCGCCGGCGGCGCTTTCCGGCTCTGCCCTTGCCCTGGGCGGCGCGGGGCGGCTTCGGCGCGGTCGCCGGCGAGGCCGTGGGCGATTTGCTGGCGACGGTCGAGGAGCGGCTTCTCTGGGGACGCTTCGGCCTCTGACGCGGGCTTTTCTTGACCGCGCCCGCAGCGCTCCCTAAACCCTATCCATGCTCGGCCTCGGCTTCAGCAAACTCGTCCTCCTCGTCGTCGTCATTCTTCTCGTCTGGTACGGCTATAAATACGTGGCCCGGGTCGAGGAGGTCCGGCAGGCGCTCCGCCGCGCCCGCGACGCGGCCGAGGGGCGCAAGCGCGCCGGCGCCGCCCGCCTCGAGGCCGAGGACATGGTGAAGTGCCGGAGCTGCGGCACCTATGTCGCCGCGCGCGGCGCCAGCCGCTGCGGCCGCAGCGATTGCCCGTGGTGAGAAGCTGTCAGCTGCCGGTTCTCCGCTCTGCTGAAAGCTGACGGCTGATAGCTGAAAGCTGATGGCTGCCGGGCCAGCAGCCGCGATTGACCCTCCCGAATCCCGCCGATATGGTGCGCCGCACAACAACTGCCTGCGGATAAGGCGAGAATGGCGGCCGGGCCTGCGGCGGGAGCGACCAGCTTCCAGTCGATCATCCTCGAATTGCAGCGCTATTGGGCGGCGCAGGGTTGCGTCATTCTGCAGCCCTACGACCTCGAAATGGGCGCCGGCACCTTTCATCCGGCGACGACCTTGCGGGCGCTCGGCCCCGAGCCCTGGCGCGCCGCCTATGTCCAGCCCTCGCGGCGGCCGACCGACGGCCGCTACGGCGAGAACCCGAACCGGCTGCAGCATTATTACCAGTTCCAGGTCATCCTGAAGCCGGCGCCCGCCGACAGCCAGGCGCTTTATCTCGGCAGCCTCGCCGCGATCGGCATCGATGCCGGCCTCCACGACATCCGCTTCGTCGAGGATGATTGGGAGAGTCCGACCCTCGGCGCCGCCGGGCTCGGCTGGGAGGTCTGGCTCGACGGCATGGAGGTGAGCCAGTTCACCTATTTCCAGCAGGTGGGCGGCCTCGAATGCGATCCCGTCTCGACCGAGCTCACCTACGGGCTCGAGCGCCTCGCCATGTATGTCCAGGGCGTCGAGAGCATCTTCGATCTCGACTTCAACGGCGCGCCCGGCGCCGGCCGCATCACCTATCGCGACGTCTTCCATCGCGCCGAGCGGGAGTTCTCCGCCTTCAATTTCGAATACGCGAACACCGGCAAGCTCTTCGAGCATTTCCGCGACGCCGAGGCGGAATGCGGCGCGCTGGTCGCGGCCGGCCTCGCGCTCCCCGCCTATGACCAATGCATGAAGGCGAGCCACATCTTCAACCTGCTCGATGCCCGCGGCGTCATCAGCGTGACCGAGCGCGCCGCCTACATCGCCCGCGTCCGGACGCTGGCCAAGGCCTGCTGCGAGGCGTGGGTCGCGGGCGGCTCGGACATGCATCCTCCCCCCAACGGGGAGAGGGCAGGGTGACGGGGAGCCGCCGGGGCGCGATGGTTCCGAAGAGATTGACCGTGCTGCGCATCCTCCTCACCCTCCCCATGCTGCGCATGGGTCCCCTCCCTCTCCCCAAGGGGCGAGGGCGATAAATGCCCGAGCTGCTCCTCGAGCTCTTCACCGAAGAGATCCCGGCGCGCATGCAGGCGCGGGCGGCGGAGGAGCTGCGCCGCCTCGCTATCGAAAAGCTGGCGGCGGCCCAGCTCCGCCACGGTGAGGCGCGCGCCTTCGTCACGCCGCGGCGGCTGACGCTCGTCGTCGATGGCCTGCCGGAGGCCCAGCCCGATGTCAGCGAGGAGCGGCGGGGACCGCGCGTCGGCGCGCCCTCAAAGGCGATCGAGGGCTTTTTGAAGTCAGTTGGTCTCAACTCTATTGACCAATGTGAGATCAGGCGAACTGAAAAGGGCGATTTCTATTTCACATCTTCACTGATCAAGGGCCTACCGATCCAAAGAGCTATCGTAGAGGTGCTTGATGAAATAATCGAGGACTTTAGTTGGCCAAAATCAATGAGATGGGGAAACAATAGCTTTCGTTGGGTTCGTCCACTACGCAATATCTTGGCTGTTGTTGATGGTGAGGCGCTGACTTTTGAACTCGATCTTAAGCGTGATCTGAAAAGCATTATCGAACCCACAGACCAGGACAAGCTGATTGCAAACAATAAGACATTTGGCCACCGCTTCCTCGCGCCTGCGCGCTTCGCCGTCACCGGCTTCGCCGATTACGCCGAGAAGCTGCGCGGCGCCTATGTCATCCTCGATCCCGCGGCGCGGCGGCAGAAGATCGCCGACGATCTGCGCCTCATGGCGCATGGGGAGGGGCTGCGCCTCAAGGAGGATCCGGCGCTGCTCGACGAGGTGACGGGGCTCGTCGAGTTTCCGGTCGTCCTTTCGGGCGCCATCGACCCCGCCTTCATGGCGCTGCCGCCCGAGGTGCTGACGACGGCGATGCGGGCGCATCAGAAATATTTCGCCTGCCTCGACAAGGCGGGGCGCCTCGCGCCGCGCTTTCTCGTCATCGCCAACAACCTCACCCGAGATGGCGGCGCCGCCATCGTCGCCGGCAACGAGCGGGTGCTGCGGGCGCGGCTGTCGGACGCGCAGTTCTTCTGGGACCAGGACCGCAAAACGCGGCTCGAAAGCCGCGTCGAGAAGCTGGGCGAGCGCGTCTTCCATGCGAAGCTCGGCACGGTGCTCGACAAGGTGCGGCGCGTCGAGGCGCTCTCCGAGACGATCGCCGCCTTCGTCCCCGGCGCCGATGCGGCGCTGGCAAAGCGGGCGGCGCGCCTCGCCAAGGCCGATCTCTCGACCGGGATGGTCGGCGAGTTCCCCGAGCTCCAGGGCGTCATGGGCCGCTACTACGCCCTCCATGACGGCGAGCCGCCCGAGATCGCCGACGCCATCGCCGAGCACTACTCGCCCCTGGGGCCGAGCGACCGCTGCCCCGGCGCGCCCGTCAGCATCGTCGCGGCGCTCGCCGACAAGATCGACACGCTCGTCGGCTTCTTCGCCATCGACGAGAAGCCGACGGGCTCGAAGGATCCCTACGCGCTGCGGCGGGCGGCGCTGGGCGTCATCCGGCTCGTCATCGAGAACAAGCTGCGCCTGCCGCTGGCGCGCGCCTTCGGCGCCGCCTTCATGATCTTCGGCGACGCCTTCAAGGCGGCCCGCGCCGCTTTTCGTGCCGAGCTGGAGGCGGGAAACGTCGGCAGCTTGCTCGACTTCTTCGCCGACCGCCTCAAAGTGCATCTGCGCGAGCAAGGCGTGCGGCACGATCTCATCGCCGCCGTCTTCGCACTGGGCGGCGAAGACGACCTCGTCCGCCTACTCGCCCGCGTCGCGGCGCTCGAGGCGTTCCTCAAGACCGAGGACGGCGCCAACCTGCTCGTCGCCTATCGCCGCGCCTCCAACATTGTGCGCATTGAGGAGAAGAAGGACGGGCGCTCCTATGCCGAGGCGCCCGACGTCGAGCTTCTCCGGACCGGTGAAGAACGGGCGCTCGCCGAACGTTTGGCCGAGGTCGAGCGTTTAAGCGCCGCGGCACTCGACATGGAGGAGTTCGGCGTGGCCATGGCGGCGTTGGCGCGGCTCCGCCGCCCGGTTGATGAATTTTTTAACCATGTCACCGTTAATTGCGAGGATGGCGCGCTGCGGGCCAATCGCCTGCGGCTCTTGTCGCAAATCCGCGCGACGCTGAACCGGGTCGCCGATTTTTCGCAGATCGAGGGATAAGGCGCGATGGCGAAGTGGGTCTACAGCTTTGGCGACGGCGCCGCCGAGGGGCGCGCCGACATGAAGAACCTGCTCGGCGGCAAGGGCGCGAATCTGGCGGAGATGGCCAATCTCGGGCTTCCGGTGCCGCCCGGCTTCACGATCACGACCGAGGTCTGCACCTATTTTTACCAGAACGGGAAGAGCTATCCGAAGGACCTCGCCGCCGAGGTGAAGGCGGCGTTGGCGAAGCTCGAGGCTCGGATCGGTGCCCGTTTCGGCGATCCCGCCAACCCGCTCCTCGTCTCCGTCCGCTCCGGCGCCCGCGCCTCGATGCCCGGTATGATGGACACCGTCCTCAATCTCGGCCTCAATGACGCGACGGTGGGCGGCCTCGCAAAGCGCAGCCAGGACGAGCGCTTCGCCTTCGACAGCTATCGCCGCTTCATCCAGATGTACGGGCAGGTGGTGCTCGGGGTCGAGCATCACCATTTCGAGGAGCTGCTCGAGGAGCACAAGCTCGACAAGGGCGCGACGCTCGACACCGAGCTCGAAGCCGCCGATTGGCGCGAGATCGTCGCCGGCTACAAGGAGATCGTCGAGCGCGAGCTCGGCCGCCCCTTCCCGCAGGATCCGCAGGAGCAGCTCTGGGGCGCCATCGGCGCCGTCTTCGGCTCGTGGATGAACCAGCGCGCCGCCACGTACCGCCGCCTCCACGGCATTCCCGCCGATTGGGGCACGGCCGTCAACGTGCAGGCGATGGTCTTCGGCAATATGGGCGATGACTGCGCGACCGGCGTCGCCTTCACGCGCAACCCCTCGACCGGCGCCAACGAGTTCTATGGCGAATACCTCGTCAATGCCCAAGGCGAGGATGTCGTCGCCGGCATCCGCACGCCGCAGCATCTGACGATCGCCGGCAAGCTCGCCAACAATTCGCAGCTGCCGGCGATGGAAGAGGTGATGCCGAGCGTCTTCGCCGACCTCATGAGAGTGCGCCGCACGCTCGAAAGCCATTACCGCGACATGCAGGACATCGAGTTCACGGTGCAGCAGGGCAAGCTGTGGATGCTGCAGACGCGGACCGGCAAGCGCACGGCGCCGGCGGCGCTCAAGATCGCCGTCGACCTCGTCAAGGAGGGCGTCATCGACAAGCGCGAGGCGGTGCGCCGCGTCGAGCCGGCCTCGCTCGACCAGCTCCTCCATCCGACGCTCGATCCCAAGGCGAAGAAGACGGTGCTGGCGCGCGGCCTGCCGGCTTCGCCCGGCGCCGCCTCGGGCGCCGTCGTCTTCTCGGCCGACGAGGCGGAAAAGCGCGCCGGCAAGGGCGAGGACGTGATCCTCGTCCGCGTCGAGACGAGTCCCGAGGACATCCACGGCATGCATGCGGCGCGCGGCATCGTGACGACGCGCGGCGGCATGACGAGCCACGCCGCCGTCGTCGCGCGCGGCATGGGGCGCGCCTGCGTCGCCGGCGCCGGCGACATTCGCATCGACTACAAGGCGGGCACGCTCTCGGTGCGCGACATCACGGTGAAGGCGGGCGAGATCATCACTCTCAACGGCTCGACCGGCGAGGTCATGCTGGGCGAGGTGCCGACGATCCAGCCCGAGCTCTCCGGCGATTTCGCGACGCTCATGGGCTGGGCCGACCAGATCCGCACCATGAAGGTGCGCGCCAATGCCGAGACGCCGCTCGACGCCAAGACGGCGCGGCGCTTCGGCGCCGAGGGCATCGGCCTGTCGCGCACCGAGCACATGTTTTTCGACAGCGGCCGCATCCTCGCGGTACGCGAGATGATCATGGCGGACGACGCGGCCGGCCGGCGCGCGGCGCTGCAAAAGCTGCTGCCGATGCAGCGCGAGGATTTCATCGAGCTCTTCCGCATCATGAAGGGCCTGCCGGTGACGATCCGCCTGCTCGACCCGCCGCTCCACGAATTCCTGCCGAACAGCGAGGAGGAATTCGCCGAGCTCGCCGCCGCCACCGGCAAGGACCGCGGCGCCATCCGCCATCGCGCCGCCGTGCTGCACGAGGCCAATCCCATGCTGGGCCATCGCGGCTGCCGGCTCGGCATCTCCTATCCCGAAATCTACGAGATGCAGGCGCGCGCCATCTTCGAGGCGGCGACCGCCGTGCAGCAGGAGACGGGCGTGACCGTCTGCCCCGAGATCATGGTGCCGCTCATCGCCACCAGGAAGGAATTCGACATCCTGAAAGAGATGATCGACGGCATCGGCGCCGAGATCGCCAAGGCGAGCGGCATCGCCATCGATTACATGGTCGGGACCATGATCGAGCTGCCGCGCGCCGCCCTGACCGCCGGCGAGATCGCCAAGAGCGCCGAATTCTTCAGCTACGGCACGAACGATCTGACGCAGACAACCTATGGCCTCTCGCGCGACGACGCCGCGAGCTTCATTTCGACGTACCAGAAGCAGGGGGTCTTCGAGCAGGACCCCTTCGTCTCGCTCGATGTCGAGGGCGTGGGCGAGCTCATCCGCATCGCGACGGAGCGCGGCCGCCGCACGCGCAAGGGCTTGAAGCTCGGCATCTGCGGCGAGCATGGCGGCGATCCCGCCTCGATCCGCTTTTGCCAGGAGGTCGGCCTCGACTACGTCTCCTGCTCGCCCTATCGCGTGCCGATCGCCCGCCTCGCCGCGGCGCAGGCCGCGATCGCGACCACCCCCGCCGAGACGACGGCGTGAACGAACGGGACGTTCCAGATTTCATCATCACATGACCGCGTGATTCCCTGTCCCCAGCGGGGCGAGGGAGGGGACCCGCGCAGCGGGGAGGGTAAGGGGGGGCCGACACGTCCCGCCTCTCCTGACAAAAATCTCATCGGCGGCGCCTCCCCCTCACCCTGCCCTATCCCCGGTGGAGAGAGGGGCGGGGGAGCGGAGGGAGCGCGGGCGGGGGAAGGCGAGCTCCTCGCCTCGCTTCGCGCCGGCGGCAAACCGGCGCTGGCGGCGGCGCTCGCCCGGATCGAAGAGGCGCCCGACGCGCCGGCGACGCTCGATCTCCTCGATGCCGCCTTCGTGGCCCCGTGCGCCCATGTGATCGGCGTCACGGGTCCGCCGGGCGTCGGGAAATCGACGCTGATCGGCGCCCTCATCCAGCGCTGGCGCGGCGCCGGTCGGACGGTTGCCGTCATCGCCGTCGATCCTTCCTCGCGCCTGTCCGGCGGCGCCCTTCTCGGCGACCGCATGCGGCTGCGCACCGATCCCGCCGATGGCGGGCTCTTCGTCCGCTCCATGGCGGCGCGCGACCGGCTCGGCGGCCTCTCCGCCCTCACTTTCGCGGCGATGGTGCTGATGCGGGCGCTCTACGACATCGTCGTCATCGAGACGGTGGGCGTCGGCCAGTCCGAGACCGAGATCGTCGGCGCCGCCGACACCGTCCTCCTCTGCATCCAGCCCGGCGCCGGCGACAGCCTGCAATTCATGAAGGCCGGGATCGTCGAGATTCCGCACATCATGGTGGTGACCAAGAGCGATGTGGGCGACGCCGCCGAGCGCGCGCGGATCGACGCCGTGGCGGCGCTGCGCCTCGGCGGGCGGCCGGGTCCGGGTGCCTGGGCGACGCCGGTGCTGCGCGTCGCCGCCGCGACCGGCGAGGGGCTGGCGCAGCTCGTCGCCGCGGCGGCGGATCACCTGGCCTGGCTCGCCGCCGAGGATCGGCTCGCGGCCGCGCGCCGCCGCCAGGCGGAAGACTGGTTCCTCGAAGCCGTGCGCGAGCGCTTCGGACGCGAGGGGGTGCGGCGCGCGGCGCCGTCGGGCGAGGCGGCCGATGCCTCGCCCTTCCGGCGCCTCGCCGCACTCTCCCGGCGTTCAGGCGGTTAGGTCGTGGCGGCCGAGATCGACCGCCTCGCGGTCGATCTCGGTCGCGGTCTCGACGACCCGTAGATTGGCCTCATAGGCGCGCGCGGCGGCCAGCGTGTCGATCGCTTCGGTCGCGAGATCGACATTGGGCGCGGCGACTTCGCCCGCGGCGTTGGCATAAGGCGCGTTCGGATCATAAGCGGTGACGAAGGAGGGATCGACTGATCGGGTCGTGGCGAGCGTCCCGCCCGCTTCGAGGCTCTGCTGATCGACGCGCAGCGGCACATAGGCTTGCGGCGCGTTGGGCTCTGCGCTCTGTCCCGGCAAGGCGCCGTCCGACCCGGCATTCGCGATGTTCGAGGCGGCAACGGCGATGCGCTGCCGCGCCGCGACCAGTCCAGACAAAGCATTCGAGATGGCGATGTCCATGGAATGTGCTCCGTTCGGAGCGAATGAGAGCACAGAGGCGTCAGAATCGCAAATAAATCAATTTGACGAGTATTTATAGAAAATCGCGTGTACCCGTCTGTTACTGGACATTCGAACCCTGCTTTACCGTCATTGCGAGCCGAAGGCGAAGCAATCCAGAACTCACGGCGGCTGGATTGCTTCGCTTTGCTCGCAATGACGACGCGGAAACGTCCTCCGCGCATCCGCCGCGCCCTCTGCGGTGAAGTTCAGAACCTTGCCCAGCCCGGCATCTGCGGCGTCACGCGGGCGCCGCCGGCTTCGAGGCCGGGCTCGGCGATGGCTTCGAGCCGCAGCAGCGCCAGCGCCGTGTCGCCCGCGCCGGAGCGGATCTCGCCCACCTCCTCGCCGCCGCGCCGGACCGGCGTGCCCGGCTCGGGCAGCGGTCCTTCGACGCGCACCGGCATCAGCCGCTTCTTGATGAGGCCGCGATATTTGGTGCGCGCCGTCAGCTCCTGCCCGACATAGCAGCCCTTCTGCCAGTCGACGCCGTTGAGCTCGTCGAAGCCGGCTTCGAGCAGGATCGCCTTCTCGACGGCGAGATCGCGGCTGCCGTCCGGCACGCCGAGGCCGATGCGCATCCGATCATAAGCGGCGGCGCCGGCCTCCGCGAACCCCGCCGCGCGCAAACCGGCGAAGCCGCTCTCCGGCGGAACGATAAGGCGCGCGCCGAGCGCGGCGAGCCGCGGATCGACATAGGCGAGGCCGCCGGCGAAGGGAGCGGCCGCACCCGCCTCCTCGCGCAGACCCAGCGCGGCGAGCGCGCCTTCGCCGAACGCCGCTGCGACGGCGAGCCCGGCTTCGGCGGGCGCGATCGCCACCTTGGCGCGCAGCCGATAGATCGAGAGGCGGCGCTGGAGATCGGCAAGCCGCGCCGCCTCAGCCTCGAGAAGGAAGGCGTCGCCGCGCTCGATGATGAAGAAGTCGTGCAGATACTTGCCCTGCGCCGTCAGCAGCGCCGCATGGACGGTGCGCGACGGCGAGACTTTCTCGACATCGTTCGACACGAGCCCCTGGAGAAAGGCGCGCCGATCCGCGCCGCTTACGGCGAGCAGCGCGCGCTGCGGCAGGGCCACGAACGATCTCTCCGCCATCGAGAACGCCTCCGATATGCCAGGGCCATGAGGTAGGGGACGGCGCGCCGCGGCGCAAGCGCCGGCATTGCTCCATTGCAGCGCAGGATCGCGGTCCCACCGATCGGACAAGGCCGCTCCTTCGGCTTCACAACCACCCATCGGCTCTGTATCACTGCCGCGCCATGCGCATTCTCTTCGTCACCGCGACGCGGATCGGCGATGCCGTACTCTCGACGGGCGTGCTGGGGCACCTGCTCGAGCGCCATCCGCAGGCGCGGGTCACGATCGCCGCAGGGCCGGCGGCGGCGCCGCTTTTTGCCGCGGTGCCGAGGCTCGACCGCGTCATCGTCGTCGAGAAGCGGCGCTTCGCCCGGCATTGGCTTGCGCTCTATGGCGCGGTCGCGGGCCGCGCCTGGGATCTCGTCGTCGATCTGCGCGGCTCGGCCCTCGCTTATCTGCTCTTCGCCCGGGCGCGCCGCGTCGCCGGCAAGAACGGCCCGGCGGAGCACCGCGTCGCCCAGCTCGGGCGGCTCTTCGGCCTCGACCCGCCGCCGGCGCCGCGGCTCTGGCTCGCGGCCCGGCACGAGCGCGCCGCCGCGGCGCTGGTGCCGCCCGGCGGCGCCGTCCTCGCTATCGGCCCCGCCGCCAATTGGCGCGGCAAGCAGTGGCGCGGCGAGCGCTTCGCCGAGCTGGCGCTGCGCCTCACCGCGCCGGGCGGGCTGCTGGCGGGGGCGCGCGTCGCCGTGCTGGCGGCGGCGCATGAGCGCGGGCAGGCGGCGCCGCTCCTCGCCGCCGTGCCCGCCGAGCGCCTCATCGATCTCGTGGGCCGCGTCGATCTCCTGACGGCGGCCGCGGTGCTCAGCCGCGCCGCGCTCTTCATCGGCAACGATACCGGGCTCATGCACATCGCCGCCGCTGCGGGTGCGCCGACCCTCGGCCTCTTCGGCCCGACCCAGGCGGCGCAATACGCGCCCTGGGGCACGCGCACGGCGGTGGCGCAGACGCCGATCCCGCCGGAGGCGCTCTACGGGCCCGACTTCGACCACCGCCGGACGGGGACGATGATGGATTCGCTCGAAGTCGCGGAGGTCGAGGCGGCGGCGGCGCGGCTCTGGCAGCAAATCGGGGGCGCCGCGGCGTGAGCATTCCCTTGCCGGTGCTCTCGGCTCTCGTCGTCGTCCACAACGAGGAGCGGCAGCTCGCGGACTGCCTCGAACGCCTTTCCTTCGCCGACGAGATCGTCGTCGTTCTCGACCGCTGCACCGACGCTTCGCGCGCCATCGCGGGGCGCTTCACGGAACGGCTCGTCGAAGGCGCGTGGGAGCGCGAGGGCGAGCGGCGCAACACCGGCATCGCCGCCTGCCGGGGGCAATGGATCGTTGAGATCGACGCCGACGAGCGCGTCTCGCCGATGCTCGCGGCCGAGCTCCGCCGCACCGCCGAGACTTCGCGCTTCGATTGGCACGAGATTCCGGTCGACAACTACATCGGCGACCGGCTCGTCCGCTGGGGCTGGGGCGCCGCCTTCGGCCGCTCGGCCTATCCGGGGCTCTTCCGCAAGGGGTTCAAGCATTGGGGCCCGCAGCGCGTCCATCCGGCGCTCCAGCTTCGCGGCCACAAGGGGCCGCGTCTCGAGAACCGCCTCGACCACTATGTCGACCGCGACCTCTCGGACATGATCCAGCGCCTCGACCGCTACAGCTCGGCGCGCGCCAAGGATCTGCGCGAGAGCGGCGACATCGGCTCCTACGGCGCCAATCTGCGGCGGATCGCCTCGCGCTTCTGGAAATGCTATGTCGGGCGGCGCGGCTATCGCGAAGGGCCCTACGGCTTCATGATCGCTCTCTGCGCCGGGCTTTATCCGATCCTCTCTTATCTGAAGGCGCGGCTCGACCGCGAGTGACGGCGCGATGCGGGTCCTGCAAGCCTTGGGGGGCGCGCGGCATGGCGGCGCCGAGCAGTTCTTCCTTCGCCTCGTCGCGGCCCTCCACCGTGCGGGTCAGGACCAGCTCGCCCTCGTCCGCCATGCGGCGCATGCGGCGCATCTGCGCGCGGCGGGCGTCGCCGTCCATGAGCTGCCTTTCGGCGGCGCCCTCGACTGGCGCACCGGCCGCGGCTTCCGCCGCGCCATCGCCGCCTACCGGCCGGACATCATTTTGACCTGGATGAGCCGGGCGAGCCGGCTTTGCCCGCGCGGCGAATTCGTGCATGTTGCCCGGCTCGGAGGCTATTACGATTTGAAGCACTATCGGAACTGCGACCACCTCATCGGCAACACGCGCGATCTCGTCGCCTATTTCATCGCCGAGGGCTGGCCGCAGCATCGCGCCCATTACCTGCCGAATTTCGTCGAGGAACCCGGAGCCGCCGCGGCAGAGCGCAGCTCCGTGGGGACGCCCGAAGGCGTCCCGCTCGCTCTGGCGCTCGGCCGCCTCCATCCGAACAAGGGTTTCGACCTCCTCATCGACGCCCTGGCGCAGGTGCCGGGCCTCCATCTCTGGATCGCCGGCGCCGGTGCGCTGCGCTCGGCGCTGGAGCGGCAGGCGGCCGGGCTCGGCCTCGGCGAGCGCGTCCGCTTTCTCGGCTGGCGCGAGGACACGGCGGCGCTGCTCGCCGCGGCCGATCTCCTCGTCTGTGCATCGCGGCACGAGCCGCTCGGCAATGTCGTTATCGAAGCATGGGCGGCGGCGCGCCCCGTGGTGGCGGCGGCGAGCGCCGGCCCGCGCCAGCTCATCCGCGAGGGCGAGAGCGGCCTCCTCGTGCCGGTCGATGACGCGGCGGCCTTGGCGGCGGCGCTGCGGCAGGTGACCGGCGATGCGGCGCTGCGCCGGCGCCTTGCCGCCGGCGGCCGCGCCGCCTATGAGGCGGAGTTCACCGAAGCCCGCGTCGTCGCGCAGTATCGCGCCTTCTTTGCCGAGGTGGCGGCGCGCTGATGTGCGGCATCGCCGGCATCATGACGGTGGACGGAACGGCGCCGGATGCGGGGCTGCTCAAATCCCTCGGCGCCGCCCTCGGGCATCGCGGGCCCGACGGCGCCGGCCATTACCGCGCCGGCGACGTCGGCATCGTTCAGATGCGCCTTGCCATCATCGACCTCGAAACCGGCGACCAGCCGCTTTACGAGCCGGGCGGCGCGGCGCTCCTCGCCAATGGCGAAATCTACAACTACATCGAGCTGCGCGCCGAGCTCCCGGGAGCGAGTTTCGCCACCGCCTCCGATTGCGAGCCGCCGCTCCATCTCTATCGCCGCCATGGCCTCGCTTTCACCGAGCATCTGCGCGGCATGTACGCGCTGGCGATTCACGATCCGGCGGCGGGTCACCTCGTCCTCGCCCGCGACCCCTTCGGCATCAAGCCGCTCTACTATGCCGAGACCGCCGCCGGCTTCGCCTTCGCTTCGGAGCCGAACGCGCTCCTCGCCGCCGGGCTCGTCCAGCCGGTGGCGCTGCGTCAGCCGCGGGACGAGCTGCTGCAGCTCCAATTCACGACCGGGCGGGAGACGATCTTCGCCGGCATCCACCGCCTTCTGCCGGGCGAGACCGTCGTCGTCCGCCGCGGCCGCGTCGTCGAGCGCCAGCATCGCGAGGCGCTGCCCGCCGGGGCGCCGCTTCCGATGAGCGAGGGCGAGGCCCTCTCCCGTCTCGATGCAGTGCTGGCCGACAGCGTCCTCATCCATCAGCGCTCGGACGTGCCCTATGGCATGTTCCTCTCGGGCGGCATCGATTCGGCGGCCGTGCTGGCGATGATGGCGCGGCTCAACGACCGGCCGGTCCGCGCCTTCACGGCCGGCTTCGCCAATACCGGCGTCCATGACGAGCGCGCCCAGGCGCGCGCCGTTGCCGCCGCGGTTGGCGCCGAGCATCGGGTGATCGAGTTCGGCGAGACGGATTTCTGGCGCCTTCTGCCCGAGATCGCCGGCGCCGTCGATGATCCGACCGCGGATTACGCCCTGCTGCCCACCTATAAGCTCGCTGCCGCCGCCCGCGCCGAGGGCCTCAAAGTCATCCTCTCGGGCGAAGGCGGCGACGAGCTCTTCGCCGGCTACGGCCGCTACCGCGCGGTGATGCGGCCCTGGTGGGCGGGCGGCAAGCTGGCGCGCGGCCGCGGCAATCTCGATGGGCTCGGCATTCTGCGCGGCGACCTCGCGGGCTGGCGCGACGGCATCGCCGCCGCCGAGGTGCGCAGCGCCCGTCCGGGGCGGACGCGCCTTCAGGTGGCGCAGGCGACCGATTGCGCCGACTGGCTGCCGAACGATCTCCTCGTCAAGCTCGACCGCTGCCTCATGGCGCATGGCGTCGAGGGGCGGACGCCCTTCCTCGACCGCCGCGTCGCCGAACTCGCCTTTCGCCTCCCCGACGATCTCAAGGTGCGCAAAGGCCTCGGCAAATGGCTGCTGCGGCGCTGGCTCGCCGAGCGCCTGCCGGCCGCCGAAGCCTTCGCCCGCAAGCGCGGCTTCGCGGTGCCGGTCATCGAGTGGCTGGCGCGGCGCGGCGCCACGCTCGGGCCGCTCGTCGCGGCGCAGCCCGGCATTCGCGAGCTCTGCCTGCCGGGCGCGGTCGAGAAGCTGTTCGCCCATATCGAGGGCAAGCGCCGCGGCTTCGCCGCCTGGACTCTCCTCTTCTACGCTCTCTGGCACCGCCATCACATCCTGCGCCGGCCGCCGGTGCCGGATGTCTTCGCGGCCCTGGCGGCGCCTTAGCCTCATTATTCACGGGCGCGCGGAGACGTGCGCGCAACGATCACGCGATTGCCCACAAGACCTCTTCCCCCGCCAGGAACGGCACGATCCAAGCCTCGCCGGCAGCGACCCGCTCCGGCACGCGCCAGCTCCGCCGCCGCAAGGCGATGCGCGCCTCGTTGGGCGGCAAGCCGTAGAATCGCGGGCCGTTCAGCGAGGCGAAGGCTTCAAGGCGGTCGAGCGCGCCTTCTTCCTCGAAGACCTGCGCGTAAATCTCGAGGGCGGCGGGCGCGGTGAAGATGCCGGCGCAGCCGCAGGCGCTCTCCTTCGCCGTGACAGGGTGCGGCGCCGAATCGGTGCCGAGGAAGAAATGCGGATCGCCCGAGGCGGCGGCGCGGCGCAGGGCGAGGCGGTGCGTCTCGCGCTTGGCGATCGGCAGGCAGTAGAGATGCGGGCGGAGGCCGCCCGCGAAAATGGCATTGCGGTTGATGACGAGGTGATGGGCGGTGATCGTCGCCGCGACGGTGGGGCCGCAGGCGGAAACGAAGGCGACGGCCTCCTCGGTCGTCGCGTGTTCGAGGACGATCTTCAGCTCCGGCAGGCGGCGATGGAGCGGCGCCAGCACGCGCTCGATGAAGACGGCTTCGCGGTCGAAGACATCGACGCCGGGCTCCGTCACCTCGCCATGGACGAGGAGCGGCATGCCGATGCGCGCCATGCGCTCCAGCACGGGCTCGATGCGCGCGAGGTCGGTGACGCCATGCGCCGAATTCGTCGTGGCGTGCGCCGGATAGAGCTTCGCCGCGGTGAAGACGCCCTCGCGGTGGCCGCGCGCCAGCTCCTCGGGATCGGTCGCATCGGTGAGATAGCAGGTCATCAGCGGGGTGAATTCCGCTCCGCGAGGGAGAGCGGCGAGAATGCGCCGGCGGTAGGCCGCGGCCGCCGCCACCGTCGTTACGGGCGGCACGAGGTTCGGCATGATGATGGCGCGGGCGAATTGCCGCGCCGTGAAGGGGAGGACGGCGGCCAGCATGGCGCCGTCGCGCAGATGGAGGTGCCAGTCGTCGGGACGGCGCAGGGCGAGGCTCTGGGACATGGCGGCCAGCATAGCGGCCCGGCGGCAAAACGCGAATGGCGCGGGAAGCGTCGTCAGATCAGCGGTGGCACTCGACGAGGACGACGACGTCCTTGGCGGCATCGCCGATCTCGGCGGCCTTCAGCTCGGCGCCGGCCGCGGCGCTGTCGTAATCGACATTGTGCGCGTCGAGGAAGTTACGCGCGACTGTCGCCCGCAAGGCGAGACCTGCCTCGCCCGTTCCGTCGCCGCCCTTGCCGCGCCCGCGGCCGGCGGCGCCGAGGATGCCGATGACGTGGCCATGCCCGTCGAAGACCGGCGCGCCGCCGCTTTCGGCGTCGATCGGCGCGCTGATGCGGAGCAGGCGGTTGTCGTCATGACCGCCTGAAAGCGCGTTGATGACGCCGGTCGTCAGGTAAAAATCCGAGGAGCCGCCCTCGCCGAGCGACAGCCCGGTCACGACCACTCCCTCGCCCTGCCGCGGCCCGCGCCCGTCGCGGAAGCTGACCGCCGCGGCGGCGGCCGATTTGAAGCGGAGCAGCGCCAGATCGTCGCGCTGGTCGGCGGCGATGACCGGCGCCGGCACGCTCTCGGAGGCGACAGAGCGGACGCGCACCTCCTTGCATGCCGCGACGAGGCGGTAGCTCGTCACGACGAAGCCCGATTTGCTGACGACGAAGCCGGTGCCGGCGAGACGCTGCGCCGCGGTCGTCGCCGCCGGCGCCGGCGCCTTGCGCGCCGCCACGGCGGCGCTGAGGCGCTGGAGGAGACGGTCCGAGACCTCGCCGTCCGGGCGCATATCGTTGCGCTTCTCGAAGGCGCGGACCGCCTCGCGCAGCTTGGCGCCGTTCTGCCCGTCGATGGGGCCGGGATCGTAATCGAGCGCGGCGAGCAGCGTCTGGGCCGCTTTGATCTCGTCGGCGCCGGCCTGGCGCGGCGATGCCGCCGGCCGCGTCAGCGCGGCGAGGCGCGGCTTCACCACCGGCGGCGGCGTCGGCACCAGCTCGGCCTTGGCGGCCGCCCGCTCGGCATCGACGCCGGCGAGCGGGGCGCGATCGACGGGAGGGACGGGCTGCGCCGGCGGCGCCGGCTCGGCCTCCGCCGCTTTGAGCGGCTCGCCCGAGCGGTCGGGCACCGAGGTGCCGGGCGGCGGCGCCGCGGCAGCCGGCGTGGCGGGGGCGACCGGCGCCGGGGCGGCGATGACGCTCGGCGGGGCGGGCGGCAGCGGCGCCGTGTCATGCGCGGCTGGCGCGGCGGCGAGCTTCACCGCCGGCGCGGAAGGGGCGGCGCCGGCCGGCGGCGCCGCCGCCGCCTCGGCGCAGCGATACTGCCGGGCCTCGACCAGAGCGCGCTCCCGAATGACGCCGCCGAGCTCCGGAAATTGCCGGTGGAGGCGGGCGAAGGCATCGCAAGCCTGCGCCGTCTCGCCCGAGCGGCCGAGGGCGATGCCGAGCTTCAGCAGCGTCGGCGCCGCCATCTCGCTCTTCGGGTATTTCTCGGCGCCGACGCCAAAGGCGATCGCGGCGCGCGCGAAGTCGCGGCGGTCATAGAAGGTCTCACCGAGGAAGTACTGGGCGTTGCCGGCCAAGGGATGGTCGGGATATTTGCTGAGAAAGCTCCGCCAGGCGCTTTCGGCGAGGCCGAAGCTGCCGGCGCGGGTCAGGCCGAAGGCCATGTCGTAGCTCGCCTGCGCCGGATCGGCCGGCGCCGCGACGGTCGCGCCGCCCGCAGCGGCCGAGAGGATCACGATTCCGGCGAGAACCAGGCGCTTCATGGCGGCCCTCCGGAGATCACATCCGAGTCAAATCCGTTCGCCCATAGGTTGCCATAGGCCCCGGAAGGAGGAAATCGAAATTTCGTTTACCATCGCGGCCGGTCGCGCCGTGCTTTGCTGTATTTCGGGCGATCGATCATTAGGCCTAGTCTTTCTCTCTCTTGCCCCAACTGGCGACTCGCACGGAAGGCGGTTTCGCGTTAATCTACCATAAGGTGAATTCGCCAAGCGGGAGGCCGCTCGATGAAGCGCGTGTCCTTCGCGTCCGCCGCGCTGCTGATCGCCTTCGCGGCTGAGGCGGCCGCCGCCGGATCCTGCTATCTCCCCGAGGAAGTCGAGGCCGACCAGGCGATTCGCCTCCGCACCGAGATGAAGGTCATCGGCGATCTCTGCAAGGAGCCGAGCTACGCGGCCTTTGCCGAGCGCAATCGCGACACCTTCGCCGCCTATGAGCAGATCCTGGCCGAGCACCTCGCGCGCGATGCCGCGGGCGACGGCCCGCCGACGGTGGCGGCCTATATCGCCGGCCTCGAGAAGGAGGCGGCCGACCGCGCGGCGCAATCGCCGTCCTTCTGCGCCGAGGCCTTCGACCTCGTGGCGCTCGCCGGCGAGATGCGGCCGAGCGACCTGCGCGTTTACGCGGCGGGCAAGGCGACGACCGCGCGCTCCGACTACGAAGCCTGCGCCGATCCCGCCGGAACCCCCTCCAAGGAAGCGGCGCCGCGCCATCCGGCGCCGGTCGTGACGGCGAGCTCCGCGGCGCCGTTGCCGGCGCAGCCCGCCGGCGCCGATGACGACGATCTCCTCGTCTCGATCGCCAACAGCGATTTGGCCCGCATGCTCGATCCCGCCGACCGGCGGCGCCTGCACGAGACGACGCAGCAGACGCTCGAAACGGCAGGGCCCGGGCAATTGGTCGGGTGGCGCAACCCCTTCAGCCGCAATGCCGGCACGGTCGTCGCGGCGCGGCCCTTCAAGAACGCCGCGGCGCAATGGTGCCGGCGCTTCGAGCAGGCGATCTACGTCTCGGGCGAGACGCGGCGCGGCGACGGCACCGCCTGCCGGCGCGCCGACGGATCCTGGGCCATCGAGCCCTGAGCGCGGCGCCCTGCGCCGGCGCCGATGACGGGCGCCCTCCTCGTTGCTATATGAGGAAGGGCGCCGCCCCGTCCCGGCGCCGCGGAGGAGCAAGATGACCGCCTGCATCGTCGGCTGGGCCCATACCCGCTTCGGCAAGCACGAGAGCGAGGATCTGGAAAGCCTCATCGTGCGCGTCGCCATCGACGCGCTGCATGACGCGGGGATCGCGCCCGCCGATATCGACGCCGTCTATCTCGGCACGATGAATGCCGGCTTCGTGCGCCAGGAATTCCCCTCTTCCCTTGTCTTCCAGGCCGACCCCGCCTTCCGCTTCAAGCCGGCGACGCGCGTCGAGAACGCCTGCGCGACGGGCTCCGCCGCCATCCATCAGGGCCTTAACGCGATCGCCGCCAGACGCGCTCGGACGGTGCTCGTCGTCGGCGTCGAGAAGATGACCGAGGTGACGGGCCAGCAGGTCGGCGACATCCTCATCCGCGCCAGCTACCTCAAGGAGGAGGGCGAGATCGAGGGCGGCTTCGCCGGCGTCTTCGGCCGCATCACGCAGGCTTATTTCCAGCGCTATGGCGACCAGTCCGACGCGCTGGCGCGGATCGCCGCCAAGAACCACAAGAACGGCGCGCAGAACCCGCTGGCGCATATCCAGAAGGATCTGGGCTACGAATTCTGCCGCACGGTCTCGGAGAAGAACCCGTTCGTGGCCGGCCCGTTGAAGCGCACCGATTGCTCGCTCGTCTCCGACGGCGCGGCGGCGCTCGTCCTCGCCGATGTCGAGACGGCGCTCGCCCTCGGCAAGGCGGTCGTCTTCCGCGCCGCCGAGCAGGTCAACGACTTCCTGCCGATGAGCCGGCGCGACATCCTCGCCTTCGAGGGACCGGAGCTCGCCTGGAAGCGCGCCTTCGCCAAGGCCAGGGTCGGGCTCGAGGATTTGAGCCTCGTCGAGACGCATGACTGCTTCACGACGGCGGAGCTCATCGAATACGAGGCGATGGGATTGACGCCCAAAGGGGAGGGCGCGCGTGCCATTCTCGAAGGCTGGACGGAAAAGGACGGCAAGCTGCCCGTCAACCCCTCGGGCGGCCTCAAGGCGAAGGGCCATCCGATCGGCGCCACCGGCGTTTCGATGCATGTCCTGGCGGCGATGCAGCTCACCGGCACGGCGGGCGGCATCCAGGTGAAGGGCGCCAAGCTCGCCGGCATCTTCAATATGGGCGGCGCCGCCGTCGCCAATTTCGTCAGCATCCTCGAACCGCTGCGCTAGGAGCCGTTATCGCCGCGAAGGCCCGAAGCGCGCGAGGTCCTTTCCCGCCCTCGTGACTTTCGGGCCTTCGTGGTTCAAGCGTCCCCTTCGGAAAGCCGCATCGATGGCGCTCATCAACTATCTGACCCGCATCCAGTTCGATTTCGGCGCTGTGGCGCTGCTTCCCGCCGAGCTCCGGGCGCTCGGCATGGCGCGGCCGCTCCTCGTCACGGATCCCGGGATCGCCGCGTCTTCCTTGCTGCGCCGGGTGCAGGACATGCTGCCGACCCACCATGTCCTCTACGCCGAGACGCCGGCCAACCCGACCGAGCGCGCCGTCCTTGCGGCGCTGCGGCTCTATCGCGAGCAGGGCTGCGACGGGCTCGTCGCGCTGGGCGGCGGATCGTCCATGGATCTCGCGAAGGGCGTGCGGCTGCTCGCGACCCATCCCGAGCCGCTGGTGCAATACGCCTTCATCGAGGGCGGCGCGGCGAAGATCAGGCCGTCGATGCCGCCGATGGTTGCGATTCCGACCACCGCCGGGACGGGCAGCGAAGTCGGGCGCGGCGCCGTCATCGTCATGGCGGACGGGCGGAAGCTCGGCATCGGCAGCCCGCACCTCGTTCCGAGCCTTGCCCTTTGCGATCCCGAGCTCACTCTCGGCCTGCCGCCGGCGCTGACCGCCGGCACCGGCATGGATGCGATCGCGCATTGCATCGAGACCTTTCTCGCGCCCGCGGTCAATCCGCCGGCCGAGGCGATCGCGCTCGACGGGCTTGCCCGCGCCAGCCGCCATATCGAGCGCGCCGTCGCCGATGGCAGCGACCGCGAGGCGCGCTGGAACATGATGATGGCCGCGATGGAGGGCGCGATGGCCTTCCAGAAGGGCCTCGGCGCTGTTCACGCCTTGTCGCACCCGCTCGGCAGCATCGCGGAGCTGAAGCTGCATCACGGCACGCTCAACGCGCTCTTCCTGCCGCCGGTCCTTCGCTTCAACCGCCCGGCCGTCGGCGATAAATGGCAGCGCCTCGCGGCGGCGATGGGGCTGCCGGAGGAAAGCGACGTCGCGGCGGCGGTGGCCGCGCTGAATGCCCGTCTCGGCCTGCCCTCGGGCTTGCGCGCGATGGGCGTCCCGGGGCAAATCCTCCCGGCGATGGCCGAGGAGGCGACGAAGGATCATTGCAACGCCACCAATCCGCGGCCGGCGCGCCGCGAGGATTACCTGGCGCTGCTGCATGAGGCGATGGGATGAGGATGCGGGGATGAGCGCGTTCACGGCTCTCGTTCTTCACGAAGCGGGCGGCAAGGTCGAGCCGCGGATCGAAAAGCTGGAGGAGGCGGCGCTGCCGGACGGCAACGTCACGGTCGCCGTCGAATATTCGACCCTCAACTACAAGGACGGCATGATTCTGGGCGGCTTGGGGCGCCTCGTCCGCGCCTATCCGCATGTCCCCGGCGTCGATTTCGCCGGCACGGTCGAGCGCTCGGAGGCCGCCGAGTTCCGCCCCGGCGACAGGGTCGTCCTCACCGGCTGGCGCGTCGGCGAGACGCGCTGGGGCGGGTATGCGCAGAAGGCGCGCGTCGATGCCGGCATGCTGGTCAAGCTGCCGGAGGGGTTGTCGACGAAGCGCGCCATGGCGATCGGCACGGCGGGGTTTACCGCGATGCTCGCCGTCATGGCGCTGGAGCGCCACGGCCTCGCGCCGGGCGCCGGCGAGGTGCTGGTGACGGGCGCGGCCGGCGGCCTCGGCAGCATCGCCATCGCCGTCCTGGCGAAGCTCGGTCATCAGGTGACGGCCTCGACGGGCCGGCCGGCGACGCATGATTACCTGCGCCGGCTGGGCGCCGCCGCCATCATCGACCGCGGCGAGCTGGCGACGGCGCCGGCGCGGCCGCTCCAGACCGAGCGTTGGGCCGGCGCCGTCGACGCCGTCGGCAGCACCACCCTCGCCACCATCCTGACGCAGCTCAAATATCGCGCCAGCGTCGCGGCGTGCGGGCTTGCCGGCGGCAACGATCTTCCGGCGAGCGTCATCCCCTTCCTGCTGCGCGGCGTCAACCTGCTCGGCATCGATTCGGTGCTGTGCCCGCAGCCGCAGCGGCGCGAAGCATGGCATCGCCTCGTTGCCGATCTCCCCATGGACGCGCTCGACGCCATGACCGAGACGGTGCCGCTCGGCGCGCTGCCGGCGCTCGGGCCGCGCATTCTGAAAGGCGAGACGCGGGGGCGCGTCGTCGTCGACGTCAATGCCTGAGGGTGCCGTCATGGCCGAAATCGCGCAAATCGCCGCGATCGACGATCCTTCGATGCGGCGCGAGCTTTTGGAGCTGCTTGCCGACGCCGTCGAGGGCGGCGCCTCGGTCGGCTTCACCCTGCCCTTCGACCGCGAGCGCGGCATCTCCTATTGGGGCGACGTCGCCTGCGATCTCGTCTCCGGCTTGCAGGCCCTGCTTGTCGCGCGCGATGAGAAGGGAAAGATCGTGGGCGCCGTCCAGCTCGGCTTCACGACCCGGCAGAACGGCCGTCATCGCGCCGAGATGCAGAAGCTGCTGGTGCGCAAGAGCCATCGCCGCCGCGGCTTGGCGCGCCAGCTCATCGCCGCGGCGGAGGATCTGGCCGCCAAGCGCGGGATCCGTCTCATCACCCTCGACACCCGGCTCGGCGACGAGGCCGAGGTGCTCTACCAGAAGCTCGACTACACCCGCGCCGGCATCATTCCCGATTACATCAGCGACGGGCACGGCCACTTCCACGCGACAGCCCTCTACTACAAGCTCCTCGCCGCTTGAGGCTCATGCGGCGGCGTGCTCGCGCCGCGCGCGCTGCCGCGCCTCGCGGCGGAGGATGTAGAGTCCGCTCGCGACGACGATGGCCGCGCCGAGGAGCAGCGGCCCGTCCGGTACGTCGCCCCATACGGCATAGCCGAGCAGCGCTGCATAGATCATCGAGGCATAGTCGAAGGGCGCGATGACCGCGGCGGGTCCGATGCGGAATGCCGCGGTGACGAAGAGCTGGCCGCAGCCGCCGATGAGGCCGATCGCGGTCAAGAGCGCCGCATCGACCGGGCCGGGGGCCGTCCAGGCGAAGGGGAGGGCGGCCGTTCCGATGACGGTGCAGCTCAGCGTGTAATAGAAGGCGATCGCGCCCGTGCTCTCGGTCCCGCCGAGCCGGCGGATGCAGATCATGGCGAGGCCGTAAAGCAAGGTCCCGACCAGCGCGACGAGGGCGTTCGCCTCGAACATGCCGCTGCCCGGCCGCACCATGACGAGGACGCCGGCGAAGCCGACGAGGACCGCGCTCCAGCGCCTGAGGCCGACGCTCTCGCCGAGGAGCGGCACCGACAAGGCGGTGATGAAGATCGGCGCCGAGAAGCCGATCGCCACGACATCGGCGAGCGGCATGCGGCCGAAGGCGTAGATGAAGCAGGCGAGCGAGACGAAGCCGAAGAGCGAGCGGGCGATATGGTCGCCAAAGCGCCGCGTCTTCAAGGCGCCGCGCCCGCCTTCGCGCCGGAGCTGCCATAGGATGGGCAGGAAGGCGAAGGCGGAGCGGAAGAGGATGATCTCGACGACGGAGAAACGGGGCGACACCCATTTGACGAGGGCGTCCATGACGGCAAAGCAGGCGCCGCCCGCGAGCATGCAGAGAATGCCGCGCAGCGGGCTCTGGGCTGCCGCTCGCCGTGCCGCCCCGTCCGCCATGACCCGATGCTTTCCCGTCCCCGGTGACGCGGCGCATCTTGGTCCCGGCGCATAGCCGCCGCAAGCCGTCGGGCGCCAAGTGCCGGCGAAGACGCCCTCCGCTCTTCAACCGTTATTAACCATCGCGCCGCTACCGTGGATGTGGGTGCCCAGCCTTCGGAGCGCCTGTGGATTAAATTGTTTTTAGGTGCGAACCCAATTAGATATGGAATATTGTTCATTTTGCACTTATGGTAGCGGTTTCGCGCCGGCCGCGACGGTCCGTCGGCGCAACGGGAAGGCAGGTGCGTGATGGCCGACCGCAAGATCGGAAGACGTGCGCTCATGGGCCGTTTGGCCGCCGCCGCGGCGACGCTGGCCGCCGGGGCTTCGTCGGTCGCCGCGCCCGCCCTGGCGCAGGCACGCCAGCGGCCGGCGCCGCGCAAGCACATCATCGTGATCGATGCCGGCCATGGCGGCATCGACCCCGGCGCCATCGGCCTCAGCGGCATCTATGAGAAGGAGATCGCCTTCGAGACGACGATGCTGCTCGCGCAGACGCTCGAGGCGAGCCGGCGCTATGCGGTGGTGCTGACGCGGACCGACGATGAATTCGTGCCGCTGCAGGAGCGCGTCGCGCGGGCGCGCGCCGCCAATGGCGAGCTGTTCCTCTCGATCCATGCCGACGCCTTGCCCAGCCCCGAGATGCGCGGCGCCTCGGTCTTCACCCTCTCGGAGAAAGCCTCGGACCAGGAGGCGGCGGCGCTCGCGGCGCGCGAGAACAAGGTGGATCTCATCGCCGGCATCGATCTGTCGCGGCACGCGCCCGAGGTCAGCACGATCCTCATCGATCTGGCGCGGCGGCAGACGAACAACCTCTCGATCGCCCTCGCCCGCCGGCTCGTGACCGAGCTCGGCCACGAGGTGCGGCTCCTCAACAACAGCCACCGCTCGGCCGGCTTCGCCGTCCTTAAGGCGCCCGACATTCCCTCGGCGCTGGTCGAGCTCGGCGCGCTCTCCAACCGCGAGGAGGAGCGCTCGCTGCGCACCCCCTCCTACCGGCAGAAGCTGGCGCTCAGCCTCGCCCGCTCGGTCAACGATTATTTCGATTTCGTGGCGAAGGCCTGAGGGCCGAGGGGCCCGCTTCGGCCGGCGGCATCACGAGCGCTTCGCGGTCGTGTCCTGCAGCTCCTTCAGCCGCGCATAGGCGGCGATGACCGGACCCAGATCCTGGCGCTTGTCGACGCTCTTGGGGCCACCCTCGCGGGTCAGCGTCATCTCCAAGGCGCGCAGCAGCAGCTCGGCGACGGCGACCAGGTTCTGATCGCAGGCTTGATCGAAGGCGACGAGCAGCTTGTCGCTGAGGCGTCGGTCGTACTGGGTCATGATTCCCCTGGGTGCGAAGGGCGGACGCCGACATTGTGCCGCGAATGGCTGGGATTGGAAAGGCTGCTCTCGGCCCCAGCATCATGCCTTGCGCAGCAGGAAAAGCGCCTGCTCCGCCAAGAGGTTGGCGAGGCCCCCGCCGGGATCGAGCGTGAAGGGCTGCCCGGCGCGGTCGAGCGTCAGGCTGCGCTCGATGACGATGCCGAGCTCGTGGCAGAGCGCGACGAAATCCTTGATCGTGCAGAGATGGATGTTGGGCGTGTCGTACCAGGCGTGGCTCAAGAGATGCGTCACCGGCATGCGGCCGGAGAAGAGCAGGCTGAGGCGGATGCGCCAATGCCCGAAATTCGGAAAGGAGACGATGGCGCGACGGCCGATGCGCACGAGATTGGCGATGACGAGGCGTGGATTGCGCGTCGCCTGCAGGGTCTGGCTCAGAATGGCGTAGTCGAAGGCGTCGCTCGGATAGTCGGCGAGGTCGTGGTCGGCATCGCCCTGAATGACGGGCAGGCCGTGGCTGACGCAGGCATTGACGCCGGATTGGCTGAGCTCCATGCCGCGGCCGTCGACGGCCTTCTCGCGGGCCAGAAACGCCAGAAGCTCGCCGTCGCCGCAGCCGATGTCGAGGACGCGGGCGCCCGGGTTCACCATCTCGGCGATGAGGCGGAGGTCGCCGCGGATGTCGCCGGGCGGCGGCGCGGTGACGAGGGCGGGCCGGGTCCTGCCGGCGGCGTCCTCGCCTCCCTGCGGCACGGCGCGCGGGCGGCGGGCCGGTTGCGGGCTCATCGGGCGGCGAGGCCGCGGCGCTCGGCGCAGCCGCCGAGAAAGCCGCGCAAGGTCGCGAAGAATTCCGGCTCGTCGAGAAGGAAGGCGTCATGGCCCTTGTCCGTCTCGATCTCGACGAAGCTGACATTAGCGGCGGCGGCGTTGAGCGCGTGCACGATGGCGCGGTTCTCGGCCGTGGGGTAGAGCCAGTCGCTCGTGAAGGAGATGCAGCAGAACCGCGTCTTGGTGCCGCGGAAGGCATTGGCGAGGACGCCGCCATGCTCGGCGGCGAGGTCGAAATAATCGCAGGCGCGCGTGATGTAGAGATAGGAGTTGGCGTCGAACCGGTCGACGAAGGCGATGCCCTGATGGCGCAGATAGCTCTCGACCTGGAAGTCGGCATCGAAGCCGTAGGTCACGGCCTGCCGGTTCTGCAGGTTGCGCCCGAATTTGCGGTGCAGCGCCCGCTCGGAGAGATAGGTGATATGCGCCGCCATGCGCGCCACGGCGAGGCCGCGCGCCGGGCGACGGCCCTTCGTCAGATAGGCGCCGCCGCACCAATCGGGATCGGCCATGATCGCCTGCCGCCCGACCTCGTGGAAGGCGATGTTCTGCGCCGAATGGCGTGCCGCGCAGGCGATCGGGACGGCGGCGAAGACGCGCTCGGGGTAGGTCGCCGCCCATTGCAGCACCTGCATTCCGCCCATCGATCCGCCGATGACGCAGAACAGCGTCTCGATGCCAAGGTGGTCGATGACGAGCTTCTGCGCGCGCACGATGTCGGCGATGGTGATGACCGGGAAGGAGAGGCCCCAGGGCTCGCCCGTCGCGGGATTGATCTCCTTGGGCCCGCTCGTCCCCATGCAGCCGCCGAGCACGTTGACGCAGATGATGAAGTAGCGGTCGGTGTCGAGCACCTTGCCCGGGCCGGCCAAGCTCGCCCACCAGCCGGGCTTGCCCGTGATCGGATGCGGCTCGGCGAGGAATTGGTCGCCGGTCAGCGCATGGCAGGCGAGAATGGCGTTGCTGCGCTCGGCGTTGAGCGTGCCGTAGGTCTGATAGGCGATGGTGAAAGGGCCGAGAAGGGCGCCGCAATCGAGGCGCAGCGGCTCCGCCACTTCGAGGCGGCGGCCCGGCCAGGCAACCTCGCCGGGGACGGTACGCGGTTTCTGAGCGGACACGGAGGCGCCTGTCTCCCGAGCTCTCGACGGGGGCGCGCCCCTCGCGGAGCGGCGGCGCGCGACGCTGCATAGCTAGGGATGGGGGGCGAAGGGTGTCAACGTTTTCTTTGCTTTCGCCGGCGCCCCGAATTATCAGTATCGCCCTTGCCTCGTTCCGATCCGCACATGGCCATGAGCACCCCGAATCTCGACGATTTGCGCCGGCGCATCGACGAGATCGATGATCAGCTGCACGATTTGTTGATGGCGCGGACGGAGGTCGTCGAGGCGATCGCCGCGCAGAAGCGCCGCGGCCGCCTGCCGCCCCTGCGGCCCGGGCGCGAGGCGGCGATCCTGCGCCGCCTCGTCGGCCGCCATTCCGGCAAGTTTCCCGCCGCCGCCCTCGTGCGCATGTGGCGCGAGATGCTGACGGCGATGGTCAGCATGCAGACCGATTTTGCCGTCGCCGTCTTCGTCGCCGGCCCGGGCAGCGGCTATTGGGATCTGGCGCGCGATCATTTCGGCAGCCATTCCGTCATGACGCCCTATCGCTCGGTGGGGCAAGTCATCCGCGCCGTCACCGACGGGCAGGCGACCGTCGGCGTCCTGCCCTTGCCGGAGGAGGACGACCGCGATCCCTGGTGGCGTCTCATCGTCTCCGAGGACGAGGCGACTCCGCGGGTTCTGGCGCGCCTGCCCTTCGGCGGGCGCGGCAATGCCCGGGGCGACGGGGCCGATGCGCTCGTGATCGGCAGCGGCGCTCTGGAGGCGACGGGCGACGACCGCTCGCTCGTCGTGGTCGAGACGCGCGGCGACATCAGCCGCGCCCGGCTCTTCGCCGAGCTCGGATCGGCGAGCCTCCCCTGCAGCTTCTTCGCTTCGGTCGAGGCGGGACCGGGCAGCCGCTTGAACCTCCTCGACATCGCAGGCTTCGTCGCCGGAAAGGATGCGCGGCTGCGGCGCTTCGCCGACCGCCTCGACGCCACGGTCGAGCGCATCGTCGTCCTCGGCAGCTACGCGGCGCCGCTGGCGCTCGGCGCCGGCGCTGGCTGGAGCCGTCGCGCATGAGCGGCGAGAGCGGCCCGCTGCCGCGTCCCGGCATCCTCGATATCGAGGCCTATGTCGGCGGCGAATCGAAGGCGCCGGGCGCGGCGCGCATCATTCGCCTCGCCTCGAACGAGAACGCGCTGGGGCCGAGCCCCAAGGCGATCGCCGCCTACGAGGCGGCGTCGCGCGACATCCACCGCTACCCGGATGGCGGCTCCAACGCGCTGCGCGAGGCGCTCGGCAAGCATCACGGCCTCGATCCGGCGCGCATCGTCTGCGGCACCGGCTCGGACGAGCTCATCTCGCTGCTGGCGCAGGCCTATGCCGGGCCGGGCGATGAAGTGCTCTACAGCCGCCACGGCTTTCTCATGTACGAGATCGTGGCGCGCGCGGCCGGCGCCACGCCCGTGCCGGCGCCCGAGAAGAACCTCACGACCGATGTTGATGCGCTGCTGGAGCGCGTCTCGCCGCGAACGCGGATCGTCTTTCTCGCCAACCCCAACAACCCGACGGGGACCTATATCACGGCCGAGGAGGTGAGGCGCCTTCATGCCGGCCTGCCGCGCCGCATTCTCCTCGTGCTCGACGCCGCCTATGCCGAGTTCGTCGCGCGCAACGACTACGAACCCGGCATCGCGCTCGTCGATGCGGCGCCGAACGTCGTCATGCTGCGCACCTTCTCCAAAATCTACGCGCTGGGCGGCCTCCGCCTCGGCTGGGCCTATTGCCCGCCCGCCGTCGCCGACGTGCTGAACCGCGTCCGCGGCGCCTTCAACGTCAATGCGGCGGCGCAAGCCGCGGGCGTCGCGGCGCTGGCCGACGTGGCCTTCGTCGACCGCGCGCGCACACACAACGACATCTGGCTGCCCTGGTTCTCGGCGGAGCTGCGCAATCTCGGCCTCACCGTCAATCCCAGCGTCGGCAATTTCGTCATCGTCCGCTTTCCAGACGCGCCGGAGCGCAACGCCGATGCCGCTTACGCCTATCTGCAGGGCCGCGGCATCCTGACGCGCAAGATGCGCGGCTACGGCCTCCCCGAATGGCTGCGCATCACCATCGGCACCGAAGAGGAAATGCGCCTCGTCGTCGCCGCCATCGCCGAGTTCCTGTCGCCCTCATGAGCATCCAGCCCTTCGCCCGCGTCGCCATCATCGGCATCGGCCTCATCGGCTCGTCGCTCGCCCGCGTGCTGCGCCGCGACGGCCTCGCCGGCGAGATCATCGCCTGCGCCCGCCGCGAGGCAACGCGCCGGAAGGCGCTCGAGCTCGGCATCGCCGACCGCGCCACCGTCGATGCCGGCGAGGCGGTTGCCGGCGCCGATCTCGTCGTCATCGCGACGCCGCTTTCCGCCTATGCCGAGATCGGCGCGCGCATCGCCCCGCACCTTGCGGCGGGGGCGATCGTCACCGATGTCGGTTCGGTCAAGGAGGCGGTGATCCGCGACCTGCGGCCGCTGCTGCCGGCGCATGTGCATTTCATTCCCGGCCATCCCGTCGCCGGCACCGAGCATTCGGGGCCAGAGGCCGGCTTCGCCGAGCTCTTCCGCGACCGTTGGTGCATCCTGACGCCGCTGCCCGATGCCGATGCCGCGGCGCTCGCCCGCCTCACCCGCCTCTGGGAGCAGGCCGGGATGCGCGTCGTGACGATGGACCCCGACCACCACGACAAGGTGCTGGCGATGACCTCGCACCTGCCGCATCTCATCGCCTATACCATCGTCGGCACGGCGACGGATCTCGAAGAGAGCCTCAAATCCGAGGTCATCAAATTCTCCGCCGGCGGCTTCCGCGACTTCACGCGCATCGCCGCATCGGACCCCGTCATGTGGCGCGACGTCTTTCTCAACAACCGCGAGGCGGTGCTCGAAATGCTGCAGCGCTTCAGCGAGGATCTGAGCGCGCTGCAACGCGCCATCCGCTGGGGCGAGGGCGACAAGCTCCAGGACCTCTTCACCCGCACCCGCGCCATCCGCCGCTCGATCATCGAGGCGCGGCAGGCATAGCCGGCGCGGCTTCGTAGGTGCCGAGCGAAACAGACGCTGCCTAGACAACCAGCCGTAATTCACCCTTTTTTTACATAAAGAACCGGATATTGCCGCCCGAATAGGGCAGGGCGGCCGCGCTGCCGCCCGCAAGGGACGGATCGTGGCGGCACCGCAGAAAACTCCCCCTCCGCACCGTCGGACCGGCTTCGAGGTCGCCGGCTGGGACGGCGCGCGGTGGATCCTCGAAGGCGTCTTCGAATCGGGCGCCGAGGCGGCGAGCCAGGCGAAGCTGGTGCTGACGCGGCGGCTCGGCGTCAAGGTGACCGAGGAGGTCTTCAACGCCGCCGAGGGCGTCTTCAAGAGCCGCGTCGTCTTCACCGAGTTCCGCGGCAACGAGCCGGGGCCGCGTCCCGAGAAAGGCAAGAAGCCGGCCGAGCCGGTCGCGCCGGCCCGCGCCGGGGGGGCCGGCCGCGCCTTCATCGAGGACAAGGACGCCCCGCTCTACCTCGCGATTGCCTCGCTCGTCGTCTCGATCCTGGCGCTGTTCTTCGCCGTCATCCGCTGAGCGCGGCCCGGCCCTCGGCTACTCCCAAGTGAAGAGCGGGAGCCTCGCGAGCCGCGCCGGGCCGATATAGACCTGTCCGTTCTGCAAGGTGAGCGGCGCCGTGATCTGCGCCGCCCCGTCGGGCCCGGGCTTGGCGAGGAGCCCGAGCGCCAGCTTGGCGATGGCGCCGTCGCCCGCTTTGAGCGTGCCCGCACCGACCAGCGCGTCGATGACGGCATCGTAGCCGCGGATGCTGGCGCTGAGGGCGCCTTCGGGCTGGAGGGTCTCATCGAGGGCGAGCGTGCCCTTTGCCGAGAGCGCGAGCTTGCTCCAGTCGAGATCGAGGGTTTCGACCTCGACCGTTCCGCCGTCCTGCCGCCAGGCTTCGAGCGCCTGCCGCCGGTTGCCGGCCGGGATGCTGCCCTTGATCGCTATTTGGGCTTCGAGGCGGTCGATGGTCGCGCCGAGCGGGGCGACAGCGACGGGCAGGGTGATGCCGGCGCCTCGAACCGTCGCCGCGGCCCAGGTGTCGAGATGGCTCGCCGCCGCGCGCTGCGGCAGCACCGCCGCAGCCTCGGCGTGCTCGATCGCAAGATGCGCGCCCGCATCGATCGTGAGCCCGTCGGCGGCGAGGGCGAGGCGCGTGCTCTTGCCGCCGGCGCTGGCGGCCTCGGAGTCCGGCTCGATGCTGCCGGCGAGGCGGGCGGCCAGGGCCCTCACGGCCGGGCGGGCCTGTCCGGGCTCGATGGCGAGGCGGCCGCCCTGGCTCGCCGTGAAACGCCAATGGCGGAGCGCCCAGGGGCGGGCGAAGGCGACGAGCTCCGGCGCCCGCGCTTCGAAGCCGGGATCGGCGCCGGCCTTGCCGAAGACCGGCTTCTCGATGGTGAGGCGCAGCGTCCAGGGGAAGCCGCCGATGGCGTAGCGGTCCCAGCCCACGGCGAAGCCTTCGACGCGCCGCGCCTCGGCCCAGTCCTGGAGGGCGGTGCGCGCGCGGTCCGCCGTCCAGTACCAGAATCCGGCATAGCCCGCCGCCAGGATGATGAGGAGCGCCGGGAGGGCAAGGAGCGCCAATCGCGCAGGCCGTCGCATGGCGGCGTCTTATAGGGTGGCCGTCACCGCTGGTCGATGACAAAGGCGACGAGCGGGCGGCGCGCATTGCCGCATTGCAGGATGCGCGCTTCGCCCGAACCGGCGGCGGCGGGTAGATTGGGCGAAAAATCGCACCGCCTCCCCGCATGCCCAGCTTCGCCCGGACACCAGCCGCCAAGCCAGCGACGAGCGCGCGATGGCTGTCCCTGATGCCCGGGGGTTTCGTCGTCCTCTGGTCGACCGGTTTCATCGGCGCCAAATTCGGCCTGCCCTATGCGGGACCGCTGACCTTTCTCGCGCTGCGCTTCGGCCTCGTCGCCGCGTTGATGACGGCCGTTTCCCTCGTCGCCGGCGCCGCCTGGCCCTCGGGCTGGCGCGCCGCCCTCCACAGCGCCGTCGTCGGCCTCCTCATCCAGGGGACATATCTCGGCGGCGTTTTCTTCGCCCTCGCGCACGGTCTCTCGGCGGGGCTCTCGGCCCTCGTCGTCGGGCTGCAGCCGGCGCTGACCGCGGCCGTCGTCGGTTTCGTCCTCGGCGAGCGGGTGACGGGCCGGCAATGGCTGGGCTTCGCCCTCGGCATCGCCGGCACCGTGCTCGTCGTCTGGACGAAGCTCGTCTTCGACCCGCGCCAGCTCGCCGGCCTCGCGACCGTCGTCGCCGCGCTCCTCGGCATGACGATCGGCACGCTCTATCAGAAGCGCTTCTGCGCCGAAGCCGACCTCATGACCGCGACGGTGATCCAGAACGGGACGGCCGGCCTCTTCATGCTGGCCCTCGCGCTCGCCGGCGAGACCATGCGCATCGACTGGCACCCGCAATTCATCTTCGCCCTGGCCTGGCTCTGCCTCGTCCTCTCGGTCGGCGCCACGATTCTCTTTCTCTTCCTGCTCCGCCGCGGCGCCGCCGCGCGCATCGCCAGCCTCTTCTACCTGGTGCCGCCCGTCACCGCGTTCATGGCTTATTTGCTCTTTGGCGAGAGCATGGGGCCGACGGCGCTGGCCGGAATGGCGCTTGCGGTGCTGGGCGTCGCTCTTGTCAACCGCGGATAAACGAAGAATGACGACAGAGGCGGCGCAGAAAACGGTGGCAGCGAAGACGGTGGCAGCGCTCCGCGACCTGCCGGCGCGGGACAGCGACATCTACGCGGACGAGAATGAGGAGGCCTGCGATCCGCTCGCCGCTCCCGAGGTGCGCGCCTGCCTCGCCCGGCGCTGCGACATCTGGATCTTCGGCTACGGCTCGCTCATGTGGAATCCGGGGTTCCGCCATTGCGCCGCCGAGCCGGCGCTGCTCCATGGCTGGCACCGCAGCTTCTGCGTCTATTCGCGCCGCTACCGCGGCACGCCCGAGCGGCCGGGCCTCGTCCTCGGCCTCGACCGCGGCGGCTCGTGCAAGGGCATGGCCTTCCGCATCGCCGTCGCCGATCTGGAAGAGGCGCTGGGCCAGCTCTGGCAGCGCGAGATGGTAGGCGGCGTCTACGACATGCGCGAGCTGACGCTGCGCCTAGCCGGCGGCGGCACGGTGTCGGCGCATGCCTTCACCGTGCGCCGCTCGCATCCGGGCTATGCCGGCCGCCTGTCGCTCGACGAGACGGCGCGCCTCATCCTGCAAGGAATTGGCGGGCGCGGGCACTGCCGCGAATATCTCGAGAACACGGTGCGGCATTTGGAACGCCTCGGCCTCGTCGACGGGCCGCTGCACCGCCTCGAAGCCAAGGTGAAGGAGCTGGCGGCGAAGGAGCCGCCCTGCGTGCCGGCCTGACGGCCGCAACCGCTCCTCCTCCGCCGCGTTGAAAAAGACTTGGCGCTTCGATAAGACGCCCCCATCTGTCGCATGACGGCATCTGCGCGAGATGGGTTGCTGCGCCTCATACCATCGGGAGAGGAGTTGATGCTTCGGCCGAGGCTCGTCGATGCCGCGCGGCACCGTGCTCCGGTGCTCGCCCTGGTTCTCGCCGTCGCCTTCGCCTTCGCCGCGGCACAGCCGGCCGACGCGCGCTCGCGCAGCTCCGGCGGCTACTTCAAGCCGGGCGCCTCTTCGAGCTTCGGCGGCTCGGCATATTCTTCGGGAAGCCGTTCGAGCGGCGGCTATTCGAAGCCCTCGATCACCGGCGCGCCCTACGCCGCCAGCCCCAATTCGGGCGGCGACCGGGCGCTGAGCCGCAGCCTCTCGGGCACGGCGCTGCGCCAGTTCCGGGCGCAGGAGAATGCGCGCTTCGCGGCGCCGGCGAGCCCGCTGGAGCCGCCGCCCTCCTCCTGGTCCTCCTTCGCGCGCGACAGCAGCTACGGCGCCTATTACGCCCGGCGCGACGGCTGGTTCTCGCATTTGGGCTGGGGCGTCCCGCCCTACGCCTATCTGTCGCGGCCGAGCTTCGGGGCATGGGACGCGCTCTGGCTGTGGTGGATGCTCGACACGCTGAGTCGGCCCGGCCACGCCGCCTTCTTCTACGACCACGCCGACGATCCCGCCTATCGCGATTTCCGCGCCGAAGCCGATCGCCTCGCGCGCGACAATGCCGATCTGCGCGCCCAGCTCGCGAAGCTCGATGCCGAGATGGCGGCGCGCCAGGGGCAGCCGCGCGACCCGAATTTCGTCCCCGCCGACACGCCGCCGCAGGTCGCGCTCGCCGCCGACAATGTGGTGCAGCCCGCGGCGGTCGCGACCATCCCCAATCCCGGCCTGCCCTGGGGGCCGGGCATCGGCATCATTCTCGCCTTCGGCGCCGGCCTCGCCATCTGGGTTGCCGCGCATCATCGCCGGCCGACGCTGGCCATGGCGGGCGGGGCGGGACTCGGAGGCGGCGCATCCATGGGGCCCTTCGGCGCGCTCGGCAATTACGTCGCCGACAAGCTGCATCATCGCGGCGGCTATGATCCGCGCCTCTTCCGCATCGGCATGAGCTTTGCCGCCGATCCCGCGCCCTTCGTGCTGGCCCAGGGCGCGACGAAGGTGCGGCCGCTCACCGGGGATGCCGGCTCGGGCGCCGTCACCATCATGGGCATCGGGCATCTGAGCCAAGGCCCGGCGCTGCTGCACCGCCTCTACGTCGCCGAGGACCGCTTCTTCCAGCTCCATCTCGATCCGCTGGGACAGCCCGACGAGTGCCGCTATTTCAGCAAGATCGACGAGGTGACGCCGGCGACGCCGGATGAGTGGGGCTTCTGGCTCGACGCGGGCGACGGCTCGATCGGCCTCCCCGAGTTCCAGACCAAGGACGGCAAGGTCTATCAGCGCGCCTGGGCGCCCGGCAGCGAGCGCATCGCTCCCGTCTCCTGCAAGGAGACGCTGGAGACCGACCGCGGCACCTTCACCATCGGCCATGAGGCGATGCTCTACGCCGCCGCCACCGGCCTCGCGCCGCCGGCGCCGACTCAGGAATACATTCTCGTCTCGGCCGATACCGAGGGCCAATCCGGGGCGGTCCTCATCTATGCCGGCATCGACATCAACCCGGCCGGCCTGTCGCTGGCCTGAGCGGCCGCGCCGGCGCTTCGATTCGCAGCACCAAGGGAGACGTCTCAATGTCCCTGTTCGGCTTCATCCGCAGCTATGGCACCACCCGCGCCGACAGCGCCGCGCATGCCGCGATTGAGGCGCTGGTCCGCTGGGACCCGCGCGGCGCCAGCGCGGCGCAGCTCCGCGAGATGGAGCGTCACCTCGACGCGCTCGGCCTCGAAGTCGCCAAGGCCAAGGAGGATGCCGAGCGCAAGGGCAAGGCCTATGCGACGGCGAAGGCCCTCGTCCAGCAGCGCATCGCCGCCGCCGAAAAGCTGCAGCAGCAGGTCGAGGCCGCGGCCGCGGCGCAGAAGCCCGCCCTCGAGCAGAGTCTCGAGACCTTGCTGAAGCTCGCCGAGGAGCAGAGCCGCGAGGTCGATGCGTTGAAACGCGACGCCGACGAGGCCGCGAGCTTCAGCGCCCAGATGCAGGGCGCCTATCAGGAAGCGGGAGCCAAGCTGAAGAATGCCAAATCCGAGCTCGATCATGCGCAGCGCGAGATGGAGCGGGCGCGGCAGGAACGCGAGACCGCCGAGCGCCAGGCCAATGCCGCCCGCATCGCTGCCGGGCTCGGCGGCGCGCCCGACAGCCTTTCGGTCGCGACGGCGGCGATGAGCGCCGCCGCTGAGAAGGACCATGAGGCGGCGGAAGCGGCGCGCGCCAAGGCGCAGATTCTGGCGCCCTCACGCCCCGAGATCGAGGATCCCAATATCGCCGCGGCGATGGCGGCCGCGGCCGGCACGCCGCCGGCGCCCGCCAGCGCCGCCGACCGCCTCGCCGCGCTCCGCGCCAAGCATGGCTGAGCGCGGCGCGCGCCGCCTCATTTCTTGACGAGCGGGCATTTCGACTGGGCGAGGGGCAGGAACGCCTCCTCGCCCGGCACGGTCGCCACCAGCTTGTAGGTGTCCCACTCGCCCGTCGACTCTTCCGGCTTCTTCACCTGGAAGAGATACATGTCGTGCAGCATGAGGCCGTCGGCGCGGATGTGGCCGTTCCTGGCGAAGAAGTCGTTGACCGGCATCTTCCGCATCGCGTCCATGACCGGCTCGGTCGCCGTCGTGCCCGCGGCCTTCACCGCTGCAAGGTAGTGCATGGTCGAGGAGTAGACGCCGGCCTGCGACATGTTCGGCATCTTGCCGAGCTTGGCGAAGAAGCGCTTCGACCAGGCGCGCGTCGCGTCGTTCATGTCCCAGTAGAAGGCGGCGGAGAGCATCATGCCCTGCGTCGCCTTGAGGCCGAGGCTGTGCACGTCGTTGATGTAGACGAGGAGCCCGGCGAGATTCTGCCCGCCCTGCGCGATGCCGAACTCGGCCGCCTGCTTCACCGCATTGATGAAGTCGCCGCCGGCATTGGCGAGGCCGATGATCTTCGCCTTCGAGGCCTGCGCCTGGAGCAGGAAGGAGGAGAAATCGGCGGTGTTGAGCGGCGCCTTGACCTCGCCCAACACCATGCCGCCGCTCGCCTTCACGACATCGGCCGTGTCCTTTTCGAGCTGGGCGCCGAAGGCGTAATCGGCGGCGATGAAGAACCAGCTCTTGCCGCCGTTCTCGACCACGGCTTTGCCCGTCGTATGGGCGAGGGCGTAGGTGTTGTAGACCCAATGCACCGAGGTCGGGATGCAGGCCTCGCCCGTGATCGAGGAGGCGCCGGGTCCGCTCATGACGATGATCTTGTTCTTCTCCTTGGCGACGTTCATCGCGGCGAGCGCCGTCGCCGAGGCGGCGACGTCGAGAAGGGCGTCGACATGCTCGTTGTCGAACCACTCGCGCGCCTTCGCCGAGGCGATGTCGGGCTTGTTCTGATGATCGGCGGCCAGGACCTCGATGGGCCGGCCCAGCACCTTGCCGCCGAAATCCTCGACCGCCATCTTGGCCGCCGTCTCCGAGCCGATGCCGGTGATGTCGGCGTAAAGGCTTGACATGTCGAGGAGGAGCCCGATCCGCACCGGCTCGCCCTGCTGCGCGGCGGCGGCGAGGGGGAGGGCGGCAAGGGCGACAGAGGCGGCGAGTGCGACGGCGCAGCGTTTCATGGCATCCTCCCGTATCTTGAGCGCGATGCTCCGGCTTCTCGATCGCCCGCTCCCGCGCATGAGGACTTGCAAATCTCCCTCTTCCGCTTGCGGGAGAGGATTTTGAAAAGGACTCGCGCGCGGGAGAGGGCCTGGGCGAAGGTTCTGGAGCACCTCGGTCCCTACTCCGAGAGACGCGGAAAGAGTGCCCTCACCCTGCCCTCTTCCGCAAGCAGGAGAGGAAATCACAGAAGGAAGACACATGCAGAACGCTCCGGTTACGCCCGCCCGCATCATGCAGCTCGGCATGGGCTTCATGGCGTCGAAGACCTTCCTCAGCGCCGTCGAGCTCGGGGTCTTCACGGCTCTTGCCGACGGCCCGCTCGAGGCGGAAGAGCTGCGGCGCCGCCTGGGCCTCCACGCGCGCAGCGCCCGCGACTTCTTCGACGCGCTCGTCGCGCTCGGCATGCTCGAGCGCGACGCGGCCGGCCGCTACGCGAATACGGCGGAGACCGGCCTCTATCTCGACCGGGGCAAGCCCGGCTATGTCGGCGGCCTCCTCGAAATGCTGAACGCCCGCCTCTACGGCTTCTGGGGCGCGCTCACCGAGTCCTTGCGGACGGGCGAGCCGCAGAACGAATCGAAGGGCGGCGGCGACACCTTCGCGGCGCTCTACGCCGATCCGGCGCGGCTCGAAAGCTTTCTCGCCGGCATGACGGGCGCCAGCCTTGCCAATGCCGCGATCATGGCGCACGCCTTTCCCTGGCAGGATTATCGAACCGTGATCGACATCGGCGCGGCGCAGGGCTGCCTGCCCGTGCAGCTCGCGCTCGCGCATCCGCACCTCAGCGGCGGCGGCTTCGACCTTCCCGCGGTTCGCAGCGTCTTCGAGCGCTATGTCCGCGATCACGGCCTCGCCGACCGGCTCCGCTTCTTCCCCGGCGACTTCATGCGCGACGAGCTGCCGCGCGCCGACGTGCTCGTCATGGGCCATATCCTCCACGATTGGGATTTGCCGACGAAGAAGGCGCTGCTGGCGAAGGCGCATCGGGCGCTGCCGGGGGGCGGCGCGCTCATCGTCTACGACATGATCATCGACGACGACCGCCGGACCAACGCGGCGGGGCTGCTGATGAGCCTCAACATGCTGATCGAGACGAAAGGCGGCTTCGACTACACCGGCGCCGAGTGCATGGGCTGGATGCGCGAGGCGGGCTTCCGCGATACCCGCGTCGCGCCGCTCGCCGGCCCGCATTCGATGGTGATCGGGATGAAGTGAACCCGCGGCGGGACTCCGCCATCGGCCGGCGCGCCGACCGCGGCTGCGACAGCGGTGGAACGATCGCCGCCGGCCGCGGCGTTCCGCATGGAGAGGCTGAGGAGACGAGGCACGCCATGATCGGGATCGACGATCTCCGCACGCTCGCTGCGACCGAGGCGACGCCCGCGGTTTCGATGTTCATGCCGACCCATATCGCCGGCCGCGAAATCCGCCAGGATGCCATCCGCCTGCGACGCCTGGTCGGTGCCGCGCTCTAACGCCTCCTCGCCAGCGGATGCCGCCGGCCCGCGGCGGCGGCGCTGTTGAAGCCGGCTCGAACGCTGAGCGATGACGGCGAGTTCTGGCGTCATCAGAAGCGCGGCCTCGCCGTGTTCGCGGCGCCGGGGACGTTCCGCTTTTTCCGGGTGCCATTCGCGCTCGACGAGGCCGTGGCGGTCGGGCGGCGCTTCGTCATAAGGCCGCTGCTGCCCTTGATGCAGAAGCAAGACGCCTTTCTCATTCTGGCGCTCTCGGCGGTGCCGCGCCGAGGGCGCCGATCTTTGGGGCCGATACGACGACGGCGCGCAGCGGGTGGTCGCGCATGCGCGGCGGGAAGCCGAGGACGACGATCTCCTCGACTACGCCGCGGCGCAGACGCTGCGCCAGGGCGGCATGGTCGCCATGGTGCCGAGAGAGGCGCTGCCCGGTGCCGGCGTCGCCGCCGCCTTGCTGCGCTATTGAGGAACGAGCGAGCGGGCGCTCCCTAGGGGCGGGGCTTTCGGCCGTCGCGCGGCCACGCATTCACGGCGCAAAAGTCGTTTTGCTCCGGGCCGCGGCCCGTATAACGTTCGCCTCCCCACAGCGCGTGACCGCCCGCTGCCGCGGCGAGCCGGGAGCGGACGGCGCGCTGCCCGCCATTCCGCTTCACTGGACGCCGCCCCATGACGAAGCTCTGCGTCTTCATCACCTCGCCTCTCGAGGCAGAACATGTCGCGCGCATTCGCGCCGTCGATCCCGCGCGCCTCGACATCGTTTGCGAGCCCGACCTCTGGCCGCCCATCCGCTACGTCGCCGACCATGTCGGCCACCCCTTCACGCGCAGCCCGGATCAGGAGCGGCGCTGGCGCGAGGCGCTGGCGCGCGCCGACATTCTTTGGGACCTGCCGCGCAAGCGCGAGGATGCGGCGCTGGCGCGCCGCCTCAAATGGGTGCAGACGACCTCGACCGGCGTCGGCCAGAGCGTCAAGGCGCTCGGGCTCCAGGATTCCGATGTGCTGGTGACGACGGCGCGCGGCGTCCATGCCGGCCCGCTCGCCGAATTCGTCTTCATGGCGCTCCTCGCCCATTGGCGCGGCCTCGCCCATCTGCAAGCGGAGCAGCGGCAGCATCGCTGGCTGCGCTATTGCGGCCGCGAAGTCGCGGGCCGCGTCCTCGCGATCGTCGGCGCGGGCGATCTCGCCCGCGGCATCGCGCAGCGGGCGCGCGCTTTCGAGCTGCGCAGCATCGCGGTGGCGCGCCATGCCGAGAAGGGGCGGGCGCATAACGCGCTCTTCGACGAGATCAGGCCGGCCTCCGCGCTTCACGCCACGCTCGCCGAGGCCGATGCGACGATCGTCACCGTGCCGCATACGGCCGAGACCGAGCGGATGATCGACGCCGCGGCCTTCGCGGCAATGCGCAAGGGCTCGGTCTTCGTCAACATCGCGCGCGGGCAGGTGGTGGACGAGGAGGCGCTGATCGCCAATCTGCGCAGCGGCCATCTCGGCTTCGCGGCGCTCGATGTCGCGACGATCGAGCCGCTGCCGCCCGACAGCCCGCTCTGGGATCTGGAGAACGTCCTCATCAGTCCGCACTCGGCCTCGACGGTGGTGACGGAGAACGCGAAGATCACCGAGATTTTCTGCGAGAACCTCCGGCATTACCTCGCGGGCCGCACGGATCTCATGCGCAACATCCTCGACAAATCCCTGCTGTATTGACCGGGGTTCAAGGGGCCGCCGCTTCGAGCTCGTCGAGGATGGGGCAGTCCGGACGATTGTTGCCGTGGCAGCGCGCGGCGAGGTCGGCGATCGTGTTGCGGATCGCCGTCATCTCGGCGATCTTGCGGTCGAGCTCGGCGACACGCGCGAGGGCGAGGCGCTTCACCTCCCGGCTCGCCCGCTTGCGGTCGCGATAGAGCGCGAGCAGCGCGGCGATGTCCTTGAGGGAGAAGCCGAGGCCGCGCGCCCGGTGGATGAAGCGCAGGGTGCGGATATCCGCCTCGTCATAGCTCCGGTAGCGGTTCTCGAGCCGCTCGGCCGGCGCGATGAGGCCGATCTCCTCGTAGAAGCGGATGGTCTTGGGCGGCACGCCCGTGCGCGCCGCCGCCTCGCCGATCGTCATCGCGCCATTCGCCTTCATCTCAGCGCCTCCTTCGCGGCGGCCGGCCGCCAGCGGCGCAGCAGCAGCGCGTTCGCGACGACGCTCACCGAGGAGAGCGCCATGGCGGCGCCGGCGATCATCGGGCTCAGGAGCCCGATCGCCGCCAGCGGCATACCGACCACATTGTAGAAGAACGCCCAGAAGAGGCCCTGGCGGATCTTGCGGTAGGTGGCGCGGCTGACCCGGATCGCATCGGCGATGAGCAGCGGGTCGCCGCGCATCAAGGTGACGCCCGCGGTCTCCATCGCCACATCGGCGCCCGTCCCCATGGCGATGCCGATATCGGCGGCGGCCAGTGCCGGCGCGTCGTTGACGCCGTCGCCGACCATGCCGGTGCAGTGCCCTTCGGCGCGCAGGCGCTCGATTTCGGCGGCCTTCCCCTCCGGAAGTACGCCCGCCATCACCCGCTGGACCCCGAGCTCGGCCGCGACGGCGGCGGCGGTGCGCTCGTTGTCGCCGGTGAGGAGCACGGTCGCGATGCCGGCCTCATGGAGGCGGCGCACGGCCTCGCGCGCGCCAGGCTTCACCGGATCGGCGACGGCGATGACGCCCAGAAGCTGCGGCGCCGGGGTCAGCGCTGCCGCCCACATCACCGTCCGTCCGCGCGCTTCGAGGGCTCGCGCCGCGGCTTCCAGCGGGTCCGTCGAGACGCCGTTCTCGGAGAGGAGACGGCGATTGCCGAGGGCGAAGCGGCGGCCGCCGAGCGCCGCCGTCAGACCCTTGCCGGTATGGCTGCGGAATTCGGAGAGCACCGGCAAGTCCTGCCCTTCCGCGCGATGCCGGATGGCGCGCGCGAGCGGGTGCTCGCTGCCGCTCTCCGCCGCGGCGGCGAGGCGCAGCAGCTCGTCCTCGGCGATCCCGAGGGGCACGATCTCGGTCACGGCGGGCTTGCCCGCGGTGAGGGTGCCGGTCTTGTCGAGCACGATCGTGTCGAGCCGATGCGCGTTTTCCAACGCCTCGGCGTCGCGGATGAGGATGCCGGCCCGCGCCGCGACGCCGGTGCCGACCATCAGCGCCGTCGGCGTCGCGAGGCCGAGCGCGCAGGGGCAGGCGATGACCAGCACCGCGACGGCCGCAAGGATCGCGGCGGCGACATCGCCGGTCGCGAACCACCAGCCGACGAAAGCCGCGAGGGCGATGGCGAGGACAACCGGCACGAAGATGGCGGCGACGCGGTCGACGAGGCGCTGCACCGGCGCCTTCTTCGCCTGTGCCGTCTCGACGAGGGCGATGATGCGCGAGAGCGTCGTCTCCTTGCCGACGGCGCGCGTCTCGACGCGCAGCAAGCCGCTGCCGTTGATGGAGCCGGCGGTGACGCGGGCGCCTGCCGATTTCACGACGGGCAGGCTTTCGCCGGTGATGAGGCTCTCATCCGCCTCGCTCTGCCCGGAAAGGACGAGGCCGTCGACCGGCAGCCTTTCGCCGGGCCGCACGACAACGACGTCGCCGATGGCGATGGCATCGACCGGCACCTCGATCTCGCCGCCCTCGCGCTCGATCCGGGCGCGCTCCGGCCGCAGCGCCGTCAGCGCGCGGAGCGCGGCGGTGGTGGAGCGCTTGGCGCGCCCCTCCAGCCACTTGCCGAGGAGCACGAGGGCGATGACGATCGCCGCCGCCTCGAAATAGAGGTGCCGCCCCATGCCGGCGGCGAGGAGATAGAGGCTGAGGAAATAGGCCGCCGAGGTGCCGAGCGCGACGAGCAGATCCATGTTTCCGGTCCCCGCCCTCAGCGCCTTCCAGGCGGCGCGGTAGAAGCGGGCGCCGAGGACGAACTGGACCGGCGTCGCCAGCGCGAGCTGGAGCCAGCCCGGCAGCGGCACGCCCAGCATGGGGAGGAGGAGCGGCGCGGAGAGCGCCACCGCCGCGGCGACGCGCCCGCTCTCCCGGCGCAGCCGCTTTTCCTCGTCGGCGGCGACGTGACGGTCGCGCTCGGCGTCGCCCGTGAGGAGCTCGGCCTCGTAGCCGGCGCGCCGCACGGCGGCGATGAGGTCGGCGGGGCGAAGGAGGCCGGCGAGACCCTCGACGGCGGCTCTCTCGCTCGCGAGATTGACCTCGGCGCGCGTCACCCCCGCAACGCGGCGGAGCGCCGTCTCGACGCGCCCGGCGCAGGTGGCGCAGGTCATGCCGGAGATGGCGAGCACGCGCCGCTCATGGGGAACGGCGTAGCCCGCGCGCTCGACCGCCTCGGCGAGATCGGCCGGGCCGGCGCGCGCCGGATCGTACTGCACCTCCGCCTGCTCGGCCGCGAGATTGACCGAGGCGTGCACGCCGGGCAGGCGCGACAGCGCCGTCTCGACGCGGCCGGCGCAGGTGGCGCAGCTCATGCCTTCGATCGGCAGGATGACGCGTTCGCGGGCGGCGGCGATGGTCTCGGCCGTGCTCATTTGGCTCTTCCCGACCCTCCTCTACGAGAGCCGTGCCCCGTAGCCCGCCGCCTCGACCGCGGCGATGAGCGCCGCGGGAGCGGCGGTGCCGCCCACCATCGCCCGGCCGCCCGCGAGGTCGACGTCGACGCGGCTGACGCCGGGGACGCGCGACAAGACGCGCTGCAGCGTCGCGGCGCAGCCCGAGCAGGTCATGCCGGTGACGGCCAGCACCGTCCCCGAGGCGGGAGTGTCATGCGAGCGATTTGCATCCATGGCCGATCCTCATCCTTCCAGCTTACTGGAGGGAATATGGGGCTTCCCGCCGCTGGAAGGTCAAGGCCCGGTCGCTACGACGAGGTCCGGCGACCTGGCCATCCGGCGGATATGAAGCGGAGGGCGGCGGCGCCATATTCGCTGCCATGCAGCCACCGAAAGAGAGCGCCATGACTCCCTCCGCTAATCCCGTCGCCGCCTTTTCCGAGCATCTCGCGGGCCTCGTCGAGCGCGCGGCCGACAGCGTCGTCGCCGTCGAGAGCGGCAGCCGCTGGCCGGCGAGCGGCATTCACTGGCGCCCCGGCCTCGTCGTGACGGCGGAGGAGGCGCTGGCCCGCGACGACGAGATCACCCTCGCACTGCCGGGCGGGCGCTCGCTCCCGGCTTCGCTCGTCGGGCGTGATCCCACGACCGATGTCGCGCTGCTCCGCTTCGAGCCCGGCGACCTCCCCGCCGCCGCGCTCGGCGATGCCGGCGCGGCGCGCGCCGGCAGCATCGTCGTCGCCGTCGGCAGCCATGACGGCGCGCCTGCCGCCGCGCTCGGCCTCGTCGCGGTCGCCGGCGGTCCGTGGGAGAGCCGGCGCGGCGGCACGATCGACCTGCTGATGCGGCTCGATCTGCGCCTTCCTCCGGGCGCCGAGGGAGGCGCCCTCATCGACGCGGAGGGGCGCGTCCTCGGCATGGCCGTGTCCGGCCCGCGCCGGCGCGCGCTCGCCATTCCGCGCTCGACGATCGACCGCGTCGTCGATCAGCTCCTCGCCAAAGGCCGCATTCCGCGCGGCTATCTCGGCGCCGGCCTGCACGCGGTGGCGCTCGGGACGCGCAAAGGCGAGGCGCCCGCGTCAGAGCGCAAGGGCGGGATCCTCGTCGTCAGCCTCGATCCCGAGGGGCCGGGCGCCCGCGCCGGCCTCCTGATCGGCGACGTCATTCTCGCCTGGAACGGGACGCCGGTGGCGCGCGTGCGCGATGTCATGCGCCTCCTCGGCGCCGACAGCGTCGGCGGCACGGTCAGGCTGGCGCTGCTGCGCGGCGGCGCCTCGGCCGCTCTCGATGTCGTCATCGGCGAGCGGATGGCGGCGGAGCGCTGACGCCTTGGCCGGCACGGCATCGCGGCCTCTCTCTGTCGCCCTCCGGACGCGCGATCACGCCTGGCGCCGCGCTCTGGAGAGCCGCTTGAGAGGCGCTGCGGGCATCGCCCTCGTCGCCGGCGCCGGAGCGGCCGAGGAGGACGAGCCCTGCGACGTCCTCATCGCGGATTGGCGGGACGCCGACGGCTTCCCGGCGCTTCCGCCGCGCGCTCGGCCGCCGGCCTGGATCGCGCTGATCGACAAGGAGGCGGAGGCGATCGCGGCGCTCCGCGCCGGCGCCGATGCCGTGCTGCGCCTCGCCGCTGATCCGGCCGCCACGGTCGCCGCGATTGCCGCGATCGGCGGCGCCGCGCGGCCGAGAGCGCCCGAGGATAGCGAGCGTCCCGCGCTGACGCCGCGCGAGATCGAGATCCTGGGCGCCCTCGCCGACGGCGCCTCCAACAAGGCGATCGCCCGCCGCCTCGGCCTTTCCTTCCACACCGTCAAGTTCCATGTCGCCGCCATTCTTGCGAAGCTTGGCGCCGAGAGCCGGACCGAGGCGGTGGCGCAGGCCGCGCGCCTCGGCCTCGTCATGCTCTGAGCCGCCGATCCTCAGCGTTCTCTCAACCTACGGCCAATTGCCGTCATTGCGAGCAACGCGAAGCAATCCAGGAGCCCGCGCCATGGATTGCTTCGTCGGCTTCGCGTCCTCGCAAAGACGAAGCCCGGAACGTGCGGTGGTCAGCGCCCTTAAAGCCGCCCCGCCTCGATGAAGCGCTTGAGGAAGGCGCGGGTGCGCTCCTCGCGCGGGGCGCCGAGGAGCTGGGCGGGCGGGCCTTCCTCATGGACCTTGCCGCCATAGAGGAAGCAGACCTTGCTCGCGACTTCGCGGGCGAAGCCCATCTCGTGCGTCGCCAGCAGCATGGTCATGCCTTCGGCGGCGAGGTCGCGGACGATGTTCAGCACCTCCGAGACGAGCTCGGGGTCGAGCGCCGAGGTGATCTCGTCGAGCAGCATCACCATCGGCCCCATGGCGAGCGCGCGGACGATGGCGACGCGCTGCTGCTGCCCGCCGGAGAGGCGGTCGGGATACTCCTTCGCCTTGTGGTCGAGGCCGATGCGCGTCAGCAGCGCCATCGCCTTCGCCTCGGCGGCGGCGCGCGTCTCCTTGAGGACGCGCATCGGCGCCAGCACGACGTTCTCCAGCACCGTCATATGCGGGAAGAGGTTGAAGCTCTGGAAGACGATGCCGACGTCGCAGCGCAGCGCGTCGACATCGACGCCGGGACCGGTCATGCGGTCGCCATGGATGCGGATTTCGCCGGCATCGATCGCTTCGAGGCCGTTGATGCAGCGCAGCAGCGTCGATTTGCCGCAGCCCGAGGGGCCGATGAGGCAGACGACCTGATGCTCCTCGACTTCGAGGCTGAGCCCGTCGAAGACCGTCTGGCTGCCGAAGCGCTTCTTGATGTCGCGAATCTCGATGAGCGCCATGGGCTCAGACGCCGCCCGCGCGCATGCGGCGCTTGTCGCGCTCCACCAGCCGGTCGACGAGGCGCGCCTGCGGGATGGTGATGAGGATGAAGAGGAGCGCCACGGTCGTCACGGCCGACAGGTTGAAGTGATTGCTGGCGATGATGACCGATTGGTTGAAGGCGTCGATGGCGCCGATGACGTTGACGAGCGCCGTGTCCTTCTGCAGGGCGATGAAGTTGTTGAGGAGCGGCGGGATGATGTGGCGCACGCCCTGCGGCACGATGACGAAGCGCAGCGTCTGCGCGTAGGAGAGGCCGAGCGAGCGGGCAGCCGCGGTCTGGCTCCAATGGATGCTCTCGATGCCGGCGCGGTAGACCTCGGCGACATAGGCGCCGTTGGTGAGGGTGAGCGCCAGGATGGCAAAGGAGGGCTGCGAGAAATCCTTGACGATCGGCAGGCCCGTCAGCGGGATGCCGAAGCCGATGAGGTAGACGTTGATGATCGCCGGCAGGCCGCGGAAGACGTCGACATAGAGCGTGGCGATGAGGCGGATCGGCTTTCCGGCGGCGCCCGGGGCGAGGCGGGCGATGGCGACGAGAAGGCCCCAGACCAGCACCAGCGCCTCCGCCGTCATGAAGATCGCGATATTGATGCGGAAGGCGTCGAGGATGAGGAAGAACGAGCTCTCGATGAGCGGCAGCAGGAAAAAGGTGCGGCTGACCGCGAGGTCGTTGGCGATGAAGAACTGGACGACGAGCGCGAGAAGCGCGACCGCCGCGCTGTAGCCGAAGCCGATCCAGGCGAGGTTGCGCGAGGCGGCGGCGGCGACGCGCGCCGCGATGAGGTCGCCGCCGCCGAGCGCGCGCCGCGCGGCGCCGGCGAGGCGCAAGCCGCGTAGCGCGGGGATGAGCAGCGCGAGCGCCGCCGCCGCGAGGAGGAGCAGCAGCGCGTCGGCAAGAGCGCCGTCCGCCTCCAGCGCGCCGAGCGCCGAACGCGCGTCGTAGAGCGTCGTCCAGCTCCCGGCGACGACGGCGGCGGCGGCGGCGATGGCGGCGGCCGCCAGCGCCGTCGTGTCCTTCGGCGGCGCCGCGGCGCGCAAGCGCCGCCCGCCGCCCGGGCGCCGCGCCTCCGGCAGGCCGGATGCGGCGCCCCACGCCCCGTCGCTGTCGCTCATCCGCCGAGGGCCGGTCCCTTCCGCGCGCGGCGCGGTCGCCTCACGGCGTGAAGTAGGGGATCTTGGTCGGGTCGGCGCCCCAGGCCGCGGTCAGGTACTTGGCCGCGAGCTTCTGCAAGGTCCCGTCATCCTTCATCTGCTGGATGATCTTGTCGAAGGTCGCCTCGTTGGGCGAGCCCTTGGGATAGACCGCGCCATAGACCTCGCCGGTATGGTACTGCCCGACCACCACCATCTTGCCGTCCGACTTCGCGGCCTCGCCGAGGACATAGGCGGTGTCGGTCAGCGAGGCGTCGATCTGGCCGGCGGCGAGCGCCGCGAACATGCCGGGCACGTTCGGGAAGACCTTGGCCGGCTGCTTCGGCTTCAGCACGTCATTGACGAAATCGGCGCCGGTCGTCCCCTGATGGACGCCGATCCGCAGATCCTTGACCGTGTCGCTCGTCACCTTCGTCCCCTTCTTGACCAGGACGCCGATATCGGAATCGAAATAGGGAACCGAGAAATCGACGACTTTCTTGCGCGCTTCGGTGATCGAGGCTTCGGAAAGAGCGAGGTCGAAATTCTTGGTCTGCCCGGCGATGAGCCCGGCCCAGGCGACGTTGACGACCTTCACCTTGTCGAGGCCGGCGCGATAGGCGATGTCGGCGGCCATGCAATATTCGTAGCCGTCCTTGATGGTCTCCGGCGTGTCGCCGTTCCACCAGCCGGGCGCCGGCAGGCTGACCTCGACGGTGAGCTGGCCTGGCACCGCCGGGGTGATGTGGAAGGCGCCCTTCTGGCCGGTCACCTCGCAATTGCCGATCTTCTCGGCAAGGGCCGGCTGCGCGAGGACAGCGAGGATGGCGCCGGCGCCGAGAAGCCACGCGACGGCGCGGCGGTGCTGCTGCGTGCTGGTGTGGTCTGTCGTCATCTCCATCTCCCTTCGTTGCTCTTCGTTGCTGCTTGGTGATCCCCCGGGCGGCGTCGGGTCGGCTCAGCCGGCGATGACCGGCCCCTCCTTGTTCCAGTCGCTGGAATTGCTGCCGCGCATGAAGGTGCCGACGTGGAGCGGCGGGTATTTCGGCGGGTTGCCGGGACCGTGGCAGCTCGGCAGGCATTCGACGACCGCGTCGAAATCGGGAATGGCGAAGAAGGGCACGGAGTAGCGCTCCGCGCCGCTGCGGTTGATGACGCGGTGCGGCGTCGAGGCGAAGCGGTCATTCGTCCACCGCGCCATCATGTCGCCGATATTGATGACGAAGGTGCCGGGGATGGGCGGCGCCTCGATCCAGCCCTGGCGATGCTCGATCTGCAGCCCGCCGATCTCGCCCTGCGCCAGGATGGTGAAGGAGGTCGTGTCGGAATGCGGGCGCAGACCGAATTGCCGACCCTGCGTCACCGGCGGGTGCGGCGGGTAATGCAGCAGGTTGATCTGCGTCAGCGGCTTCCGGTAGAAGCCGAGGAAGAAGCCCTCGTCGAGATCGAGCGCGAGCGCGAAGGCGCGCAGCAGCGCCTCGCTCAACGCCTCCATGCGGCCGTAATAGCCGAGCAGCGTCTCGCGCCAGCCCGGCAAATTGTCGGGCCATCGGTTCGGCGCATGGATGCGGTCGCCCGCCAGGATGTCGGGATCGTCGGGCGGCAGCTCGTGCTGATATTTGAAGCTCTCGTTGAGGTCGGGCGCATCGGCCTTGTCGCTGTACATGCGCGAGCCGAGCGGCTGGTAGCCGCGATTGCCGGGAAGAGTGAGCTTCACCTTCATGCGCTCGGCGAGAGGCAGGGCGAAGAAGCGCCGCGACGCGGCGAAGACGGCGTCGATCTCGGCGCGCGGGACGCCGTGATCGGCGAGATAGAAGAAGCCCGTCCCCTCGCAGGCCTCGCGGATCTGGCGCGCCACTTCGCGCTTGCCGGCGGGCTTGCCCGCAAGGAACGGCGCGAAGCGGATGACCGGGACCTGCGTCGTGGTCGAGGCGTGGCGCGGCGGCGCAGTCATCGAAGAGCTCACTCGAAGGGGCGGAACTGAGCATCGCGCCATTTGAGCGCCGCCGCCAGCCCCTCGGCGCGGCGCAGGCGGTCGAATTCGGCGGCTTCGGGCGAGCCCACCGCGTCCATCACGGCGCAGATCTCCGAGCCGTATTGGATGGCGCTGCGCAGCCCCATGATCTCGAAGCTCTGATTGATGGCGCGCTTGTTGTATTTGAGGCAGTCGAGCGCGACGCGCGCCATGCGCTTGGCGATCTTGAGCGTCTCGGCGCGAAGCTCCGCCTTCGGGAAGACGCGGTCGACGAGCCCCAGGCGATGCGCCTCCTCGGCGCCGAACATGTCGCCCGTATAGATGAGCTCGCGGCAGCGGTTGCCGAGAATCCACGGCATCATCAGCGTCGCGATGCCGTTCGCAAAGCGCGTCTCGACGACGCCGAAGCGGGCGTCGTCGGCGCAATAGCGGATGTCGCAGCATTGCGCGAATTCGAGCGCGCCGGCGAGGCAGAAGCCGTTGATCATGGCGATCACCGGCTTGCTGCAGTCCCAGGGCGTATAGGTGAAGGCGATGTCCTGCTGCATGCGGGCGCGCCATTCGGCGAGGCCGCGCTTCGGCGCCTCCGCCGATTCCTTGATGTCGTAGCCGGCCGAGAACGCCTTGTCACCGGCGCCGGTGACGATAAGGACCCGGATCTCGGGATCGGCGTCGGCGGCGGCGATGGCGGCTTTGATCTCCTCGACGAGGCGCTTGCTGAGGGCATTCATGCGCTCGGGCCGGTTGAGCGTCAGGATGGCAACGCGATCCTCGGTCTCGTAGGTGAGCTGCTCGTAGCTCATCGGCTCTGCTCCTCGCCATGGGGTTGGTCGGATGGCACCCGCCGCCGCAGCAGCAGGTCGACGCCGAAAGCGCCCCGCTCGCGGACGATCAGCGGATTGATCTCGATGGCGCCGACGAGACCCGCCGTCGCCGCGGCGAAGCGGGAGAGAGCGGCGATCGCCTCGGCGGCGGCGGCGATGTCGTAAGGTCCGCGCCCGCGGAAGCCGCCGAGCAGCCGCGCGGCGCGCGTCTCCGCCAGCATGGCGCGCGCTTCCGCCGCATCGATCGGCGCGAGACGCCAGGCGACCTCGTCCAGCAGCTCGACGAAGACGCCGCCGAGCCCCGCCATGACGAGCGGCCCGAAGCCCGGCTCATGGCGAATGCCGATGACGAGCTCGACGCCCTGGCGCAGCATCGGCTGAATGATGATCGACGTCTCGACCGCGGGTTCTCGCAGCGCGCGCAGGCGATGTTCGAGCGCGGCATAGGCGGCGCGCACCGCCTCGGCCGAGCCGAGATCGAGGCGCACGAGATCGTGCTCGCTCTTGTGCGGAAGCTGCGGCGCGCTGGCCTTGAGGACGACGGGATAGCCGAGCGCCTCGGCGGCGGCGACCGCTTCCGCCGCCGAGGCGACGACGCGCTGCTCCACCATGGCGATGCCGGCTTCCCGCATCATCGCCAAGAGCTCCGCTTCGGCGAGAGTGGGCGCGCGCAGGCGCGCCCGCCAGGCATCCGCGTCGGCTCCCGCGGCGCGGGTCGCGTCTTCCGCTTGCGGCGCGGCCTTCGCGAGCGACAGCCAGCCGGCGATCGCCGCCAGCGCCGGGCTCATCCCCGAGAGGTAGGGAATGCCGGCTTCGTCGAGCGCGGCGCGGAGCTCGAGGTTGGGGCCGCTGCCGACCGTGTTGTTGAAGAAAACGATCCGCTTGCCCTGCGCGGCGAGCGGGCGGGCGAGGCGCGCCATCGTCATGGCGTAGCCGGTATCGGCGCCGCCCGACGCCGCGGCGTCGATGGCGAGGCCGATGGCGCCGATCGTCTCGTCCGCGGCGAGCGCTTCCAGCATCTGCGCGAACCGCTCGGCGTTGAAGCCGAGCCCCCAACCGTCGAGCGGATTGCTCGGCCGCGCGAAGGGCGGGAAGGCGGGCTGCAAGCGCTGGGTCGTGGCGGCCGAGAGCGGCTGCAGCTCGAGCCCGATGCGCGCGCTGAGATCGGCGATAAGCGCGGCCTCGCCGCCCGAGAGCGTAACCGGCACGAGATGGCGCGAGCGCGGCGGCTCGGGATAGGCCGTCACCAGCACCGCCGTCTCGATCAGCTCGTCGAGGTCGCGCGCGCGGAGGATGCCGTGGCGGCGGAAGAAGGCGTCGTAGACGCGGTCCTCGCCGGCAAGCGCATCCGTATGCGCCGCGACCAGCAGCCTGCCGCGCGGGCTCGACCCGGTCTTGAGCGCGATAATGCGCTTGCCGCGCCGCCGCGCCTCTTCGGCGGCCGCGCCGAACCGCGCCGGATCGCGGATCGTCTCGAGGAAGACGAGCACAGTGCGGACGCGGTCGTCGCGCACGATCCAGTCGAGATAGTCGGCGACGCCGAGCAGCGCCTCGTTTCCCGCGGTCACCAGATAGGCGAGGCCGAGCCGGCGCTCGTCATGCGCCAGAACGAGCGCGATCGAGCCGCTCTGCGAGACGACGGCGACGGGTCCCGGGCGCGGATTGGTGAGGTTGAGCTGGGTCCAGGGCGCGATCCCGTCATGGACGTTGATGAGGCCCATATTGTTGGGCCCGCAGAGGGCGATGCCGTGCCGGCGGGCGGTTTCCGCGAGGTGCCGCTGGCGCGCCCGTCCCTCCTCGCCGCCATCGGCGAAGCCGCTGGCGTTGACGAAGGCGGCCTTGATGCCGCGCCGCCCCACCGCATCGAGAAGCGCGGCGCCCTGCTCGGCGGGAATCGCGATGAAGGCGGCGTCGATCCCGTCCGGCAGCGCCTCGACCGAGGGCAGGCAGGCGAGGCCCGCCACCTCGCGGTAGCGCGGATTGACGGGGAAGATGCGTCCGGCGAATCCCATCTGGCGCAGGTTGCGGATGACGCGGAAGCCGATCGCATCCGCGCGCGTCGAGGCGCCGATGACGGCGATCGCGCGCGGCCGGAAGAGCCGGTCGAGCGCGTGCGCAGGCGCGGCGGGCGACGCGGCGGCCGAGTGGCGTTCCTCGCCGCCCATCACGCATCCTCCCGCTGCGGGATGACCCAGGCGTCGCGCGCCTCCCAGCGGACGGCCACCGCCGTTCCCGGCGGGGCGGGCGGCTCGCCGGTATTCGGGCGGAAGGCGGTCAGCCGGTCGCCGCTGTCGAGCGCGACCTGGAAGCGCTGCGTGTTGCCGTGATAGGAGCTCTCGACGACGCGCGCGGCGCGCCAGCCCTCGGGCAGCGGCGATGCCGCGCCGAGGCGGACGCGCTCGGGCCGGATGGCGACAAGCGCCGAGCCGCCGAAGACCGCGCCCTCCGGCAGCGTCGCTTCGAGGAGCGTGCCGTTGCGCGTGCGCAGCAGCGCCGTCCCGTCGCGGCGGATGATCTCGGCTTCGAGGAAATTCGCGGCGCCGAGGAAATCGGCGACGAAGCGCGTGCGCGGCCGCTCATAGAGCTCGCTCGGGCTGCCGACCTGCTCGATCCGGCCGCGATTCATGACGACGACGCGGTCCGACATGCTGAGCGCCTCTTCCTGGTCGTGCGTCACGTAGACGACGGTGCTGCGAATCTCGCGCTGAATGCGCTTGATCTCGACCTGCAGCTCCTCGCGCAGCTTCTTGTCGAGCGCGCCCAAGGGCTCGTCCATCAAGAGGAGCGGCGGCTCGAAGACGAGGGCGCGCGCCAGCGCCACGCGCTGCTGCTGGCCGCCGCTGAGCTGGTTGGGCAGGCGGTCCTCGAACCCTTCGAGCCGCACGAGGCCGAGCACGCGCTCCGTCCGCCGCCGGATCTCCGCCTTCCGCATGCCGCGCATGCGCAGCGGAAAGGCGATGTTCCGGGCGACAGTCATATGCGGGAAGAGCGCGTAGCTCTGATAGACCATGCCGATGTTGCGGCGATAGGGCGGAAGGCGCGTGATGTCGGCGCCGCCGAGCAGGATCGCCCCGGCATTGGGGGCAACGAAGCCGGCGATCATCAGCAGCGTCGTCGTCTTGCCGGAGCCGCTCGGGCCGAGGAAGCTCACGAACTCGCCGGCTGCGATCGCGAGCGACACCGCATCGACGGCGGTCATCGCGCCATAGCGCTTGACGATGCCGCGCAGCTCGATGGGGGCGCCGCGCGGCGCCAGCACGCCCCGGCGTCCGGCGGCGCCGGCGCCGAGTGCTTCGGCCGCGCCTGCCGCCGCGCCGATCGCCGCCGTCTCCGCCGCGCTGCGCTCAGCGGCGCTCATCGGCCTTGTCCCGCCGGAAGGCCGCTGCGGCGGGCGAGCACGCGGCGCAGCACCTCGCTCAGCAGCATGACGACGGTCGAGAGGACGATCAGCATCGTCGAGACCGCGGCGATCGTCGGATTGAGCTCGAAGCGGATGCCGTCCCAGAGCCGCCGCGGCAACGTCATCGTCGCGGGGCTCGTCAGGAAGATCGCGAGCACCACTTCGTCGAAGGAGATGAGGAATCCGAAGAGCGCGGCGACGACGAGGCCGGGGCGAATGAGCGGCAGCGTCACTTCGAGGAAGGCGCGCGGGCGCCTGGCGCCGAGGCCGACCGCGGCGTTTTCGAGGCGGGGGTCGATCTCGGCGAGCGCGGCGCCGATGACGACGGTTGCATAAGGGAAGGTCACGAGCGTGTGGCCGATGACGATCGCGGCGAAGCTGCCGTTGATGCCGAGCCGCAGGAAGAGCTCGTAGAGCCCGACGGCGATGACGATGACGGGCACGAGGAGCGGCGCCATGACGAGCGCGCGCAGCAGGTTGCGGCCGAAGAGCCGGTAGCGCGCGAGCCCCACGGCGGAGGCGAGGCCGAGCAGGGTGGCGAGGAGCGAGACGCAGATCCCGACCTTGACGCTCATCAGCGTCGCCTCGATCCAGCTCGGATTGTCGAAATACTGGTGGAACCAGCGCAGCGACCAGGCGCGCGGCGGAAATTGCAGCAGGCTCGAATTGTTGAAGGCGGCGGGGACGACGACGAAGAGCGGCGCCGCCAGAAAGAAGAGGACGAGGCCCGTGAAGAGCCAGGGCACCCACCGCGTCGCCGCGAAGAGATCGAATCGCCCCGTCATCGAGCGGCGAGCTCCGCCCCCTCGCGCTGAGCCGCGAAATAGAGCGACAAGCCGGCGAGGGTGAAGACGAGGAGGAGGCCGGCGAGCGCCGAGCCGAACCCCCAATCCAGCACCTCGGTGAAATAGGTGTTGACGAGGATGGCGATCGTCGTTTCCTCGCGGCCGCCGAGCAGCGCCGGCGTCACGAAGAAGCCGAGCGAGATGACGAGGACCAGCATGGATGCGGCGCGGACGCCCGGCAGGGTGAGCGGGACGAAGACGGCGAGGAAGGCGCGCAGCGGATTGGCGCCGAGCCCCTTGGCCGCCTGCACCAGGCGCAGATCGACGGCCTTCATGACGCTGAAAAGGACGAGGATGTTGATGGGCACGACGTAGTGCACCATGCCGATGATGACGCCGGTGAGGTTGAAGACGAGCGGCGCCGGCGCCGCGAGGGCATGCAGCCAGCCGACGAGGAGGGTGTTGACGAGGCCCTTCGTCTGCAGCACCAGCATCCAGGCGTAGCAGCGGATGAGGACGTTCGTCCAAAACGGCAGCAGGATGAAGGCGAGCATCAGCGATCGGATCGCCGGCCTCGCCACGACGAGCATGTAGGCGACGGGATAGCTGGCAGCGAGGCTGATCGCCGTCGTCAGGATGGCGATCTTGAGGCTGATCCACAGCACGGTGAGGTAGTCGGGGCCGGTGAAGATGCGCTCGTAGAAGCGCAGGCTGAAGGCGGGATCGAAGAGGCTCTGCGCGAGAATGAGCCCCACCGGGACCAGGAAGAAGAGGAGGATGAAGGCGAAGCCCGGCAGCAGCAGAAGGCCCGCGCCGTAGCCGGCCATCCGCTCGCCGCGCTTTCCCGCCGGACCGGCGCCGAGCGCCGCCGCTCGCGATTGCCGCCCGAGGCTCAGTTCTTCAGCTTCCACTGGTTCCAGCGCTCGGTGAGCGAAGCGAGATTGGCGGCCCACCACGCATTGTCGAGCGCGACCAGCTCGCCTTTCTGGTAATGATAGCTCGGCAGCAGTTCGCGGGTCTTCTCGTCGACGAGCTGGAGCGCCTTGATGTTCGAGGGGCCGACCGCCGTCGCCTTGGCATAGTCCGCCTGCCGTTGCGCGTCGAGCATCCAGGCGATGAGCTTGAAGGCGGCCTCCTTGTGCTTGCTGCCTTTCGGCACGGCGAGGAAGTCCGTCGTCATGATGCCCTGGTTCCACACCATGGCGACGGGCGCCCCCTTCTCCTCATTGAGGAGGCCCAGGATCCGCGCCTGCGAGGATAGCGACATCGCGAGCTCGCCCGAGGCGAGGAGGCTCGGCGCCTGCGGCCATTGCTGCCACCAGAGGACGTCGTTCTTGAGCGCGTCCCAATGCTTCAGCGAGCGCTCGACATCGAGCGGATAGAGCTTGTCCATGGGCACGCCCTCGGCCATGAGGCCGATTTCGAGCGCATAGCGCGGCTCGTTCAGCATGCCGCGCTTTCCGGGAAATTTCTTGGTGTCGAAGTAATCGGCCCAGGAGGTCGGGCGCTTGCCCGCGGGATAGGCGTCGGTGTTGTAGGCCAGGATCTGCGCGAAGGTGGCGACGCCGACGCCGTGCGGATCCTTCAGCGCGTCGGGAATGCCGTCGGTGGCGATCGCGCCGTAATCGAGCGTCTCCCAGAGATCGCCCGAGGCGCTCTTCTGCGGGATCCACATCCCGATCGCCTGGACGACGTCCCATTCGACATTGTGCGCGTCGACCATTCCTTTGATCTTGGCGAGGTTGACGTCGGGCACGTCGATGACCTTGATCCCCGTCGCCTTCTCGAAAGGCGCGAAATAGTAGGTCCGCTCGGCCTTCTGCCAATTGCCGCCCCAGCCGGAGAAGACGACCGTGTTGTCGTCGGCGGCGCGGGCGCCGGCGCCGCCGAAAGCGAGCGCAAGGCCGCATGCCGCGCCGAGCGCGAAGGCCGCGCGTTTCGAAAGCATTCGCCACCCCATATCCGTCCTCCCTTGGCGTTTTCTTGGATGTTCGATGGTGACCAACGATCCGGGGCGCGTCAGCGCGCCGCCGCCTGCTGATTCTCCTTCGTCCAGTCGGTCGAGAATTTGCGCCGCATGAAGGTGCCGACGTGAAGCGGCGGATATTTCGCGGGCCGGCCCTCGCCGCGGCAAGTCGGCAGGCATTCGACGACGGCGTCGAAATCGGGAATGCCGAAGAAGGGCAGGGAATAGCGCTCGCGCCCGGTGCGGTTGAAGACGCGGTGCTTCGTCGAGGCGAAGCGGCCGTTCGTCCACCGCGCCATCATGTCGCCGATATTGATGACGAAGGTGCCTGGCAGCGGCGGCACGGCGATCCACCGCTCCGCGGCGCCCTGCACTTCGAGGCCGCCGACCTCGTCCTGGCAGAGGATGGTGAAGGCGGTGGCGTCGGCATGCGGGCGCACGCCGTATTCATCCTCCGGGGCGGCCGGCGGCTGCGGCGGATAGTGGATGAGCGAGAGCTGCGTCAGCGGCTTGCGGAAGAATTGGAGGAAATGCTCCTCATCGAGGTCGAGCGCCAGGGCGAAGGCGCGGAGCAGCGCCTGCGAGAGCCGCGTCACCTCGGCGAAATAAGCCATCACCGTCGCGCGGAACTCGGGATAGCCTTCGGGCCACCGGTTGCGCTCGTGGATGCGGTCGCCGGCGCGGATGTCGGGATCGTCGGCCGGGAGCTCCTCCTGAACCTTGAAGGCCTCCATGAGATCCGGGGCGCCGGTCCCGGGGTAATGGCGCGCCCGCAGCGGCATGTAGCCGCGCGTCTGCCGCGGCGTGCAGCGCAGCCGCTCGTCCATCCGCACCGCCTCCGGGAGGGCGAAGAAGAACCGCGCCGCCGCGAAGGCGTCGGCGATCTTCGCTTCGGGGATGCCGTGGCCGGCGAGATAGAGGAAGCCGATCGTCTCGCAGGCCTCGGCGATCTGCCGCGCGACGCGGCGCTTGCCTTCGGCGCCGTCCGCGCGGAAGGGGGCGAAATCGATGAGCGGCACGCGCTCGCCCGCATGAGCATTCGACGATGCGAATCCCATGGGCAGCGCCTCCCTTCCGAACCGCGACGGCAGCGACGGTAGCAGCCGAGGGGGATTTCCGAAAAATAATATCTTCAGTGCCGCTAGATCGGAAATTCGGATTCGGCCGTCGCGAGCGCGCGTGAAGCGCGTTAGCGGCGCTGCTGCGATACAGGGCGTGTGGCCGTCCTCTCGTCGTGCCGGCCGAGGCGGAGCGTCTCATCATAGCGGATGAGCCAGACGACCTCGAAGAGGAGCCAGGCGACGAAGCCGAGGACGGCGCCGAGGAGGAGCTGCAGCTCCCAGCGCCACTCTCCGCAGAGCGTCGTCAACACATAGGCAAAACCGAGGATGCTGATGGCGAGCCGCAGCCATTGCATTCGACTCATCCGCTCGCGACCGGTTTTGGCGACCCAGCTATGCTGCTCCATCGACATGTCCTCGGGAGTCGTAACGCCGGTCCCGAGGGAAGTTCGCCGGGGCAGCCGGATACGCGCTTGCGCGCGGCGCAAGTCAACCGCCGCAGCGGCAAGGGGGAGGGCGAGGCGCGACGGCGATCCCGTCGGCGCCGCCGGCAGGGCTCCGATCAGCGGCCGCCGCCCTCGGCGAAATAGGCGGCGATGCGCTTGGCGAGGCGCTCGGCGACGGCGCGCTTGGAGAGCGGCGGCCAATCCTCGACCGCGGCGCCGTCGACGAGGTGGATGGTGTTGCAGTCGCCGCCGAAGGTGCCGCTCTGCGGCGAGACGTCGTTGGCGAGGATCCAGTCGCAGCCTTTGCGGCGGCGCTTCTCCTCGGCGTGGCGCACGACGTGCTCCGTCTCCGCGGCGAAGCCGATGACGAGCTTCGGGCGATTGGGCCCGGCCGCGCTCAAGGTCTTCAGGATGTCGGGATTCTCCGCCAGCACCAGCGCGGGCGGGGCGCCCGCGTCCTTCTTCAGCTTCTGCTCCGCCGCCGCGGCGACGCGCCAATCGGCGACGGCGGCGGCGCAGACCGCGACATCGACCGGCAGCGCCGCCTCGCAGGCGGCGAGCATATCGCGCGCCGTCTCGACATGGACGGTGCGGACGGAGGGCGGGTCGGGCTCGCGGCTCGGACCCGAGACGAGGACGGTCTCGGCGCCGAGCCCCGCCAGCGCCGCCGCGATCGCGTGCCCCTGCTTGCCCGAGGAGCGGTTGGCGATGTAGCGCACCGGGTCGATGGGCTCGTGCGTCGGGCCGCTCGTCACCAGCGCGCGGCGGCCTTTGAGGCGGCCCGATCCGGCGAAGAAGGCCTCGATCGCCGCCACGATCTCCAAGGGCTCGGCGAGGCGTCCCATGCCGCTTTCGCCTTCGGCGAGCGGGCCGGCATTGGGGCCGATCCGACGGACGCCGCGGGCGTCGAGCCGCGCCACGTTCTCTTGCGTCGCCGGATGCTGCCACATGCGGACATTCATCGCCGGCGCGACGAGGATCGGCTTGTCGGTGGCGAGCAGCGCCGTGCTGGCGAGATCGTCGGCGAGGCCCATCGCCATGCGCGCCAGGAGGTCGGCCGTCGCCGGCGCGACGACGACGAGGTCGGCCTCCTGCGCGAGGCGCAGATGCCCCATCTCGCTTTCATCGGTGAGCGACCAGAGGTCGGTGTAGGCCTTCTCGGCGGCGAGCGCCGAGACGGCGAGCGGCGTCACGAATTGCTGCGCCGCCGCCGTCATGATGCAGCGCACCGCGGCGCCGCGCTCGCGCAGGCGGCGGATGAGCTCGAGGCTCTTATAGGCGGCGATGCCGCCGGAAATGATCAAGAGGATGCGCCGGCCACTCAGCACGCCGTCCACCGTCGCGCAGCGGAAACTCGTTCGCACACTATCAACCCGCCCGGCGCCCGCGCAAGGCCGCGCCCGCCCGCCGCTCTCCTCAAATCCAGAGGGCGAGGGCGATGGCGACGAGGGCGCAGATGGCGAGCCAGAGCGGCAGCGCCAGCGGGTGGCTCGCATCCTCGCCGCGCTTGATGAGAAGCGCGATGGAATCGGGATCGAGCCGCATGCCGCCCTCGGCGAATTGCGCGGCCAGGCGCTCGAGGTTGCGCAGCAGCGGCGGCAGGCGGTCGAGGAGCGAGGCCGCCTCGGCCGCCGCGTCGAGGAGCCGCGCCTCGGGGCCGCGGTTGGTGCGCATCCAGTCCTCGATGAGCGGCCGCGCCAGCGTCCACATGTTGATTTGCGGGTCGAGATGGCGGCCGACGCCCTCGGCCAGCACCATCGTCTTCTGCAGCAGCAGAAGCTGCGGCTGCGTCTCCATCTTGAACTGCTCGGTCACGCCGAAGAGCTGGGCGAGGAGGCGGCCCAGCGAGATCTCGTGCAGCGGCCGCCCGAGGATGGGCTCGCCGATGGCGCGGCAGGCCTGGGTGAAGGCGTCGACCGACTGGTCGGGCGGAACGTAGCCGGCGTTGAAATGCACCTCGGCGACGCGCCGGTAGTCGCCGGAGAGGAAGCCCAGCAGCATATCGGCGAGGTAGTAGCGCGTCTTGCGGTCGAGGCGGCCCATGATGCCGAAATCGACGACGGCGATCGCGCCTTCGGCATCGACGAAGAGGTTGCCGGGATGGAGATCGGCGTGGAAGAAGCCGTCGCGGAAGACTTGGTTGAAGAACGCGCGCGCCGCCTTGCCGAGGATGGCCGCGACGTCGTGGCCGGCGGCGATGAGCCCTTCGCGGTCGTCGACGCGGATGCCGGCGACGCGCTCCAGCGTCAGCACGCGCTGGCTCGTGCGCGGCCAGTCGACCTGCGGCACGCGGAAATCGGGGTCGCCGGCGAAATTCTCGGCGAGCTCCGACGCCGCCGCGGCTTCGAGGCGCAGATCCATCTCGATGCGGACCGTCTCGGCGAGGGTGCGCACGACCTCGACGGGTTTGAGGCGGCGCAGCGCCGGCTGCGAGCGCTCGGCGAGGTTGGCGAGCCAGAAGAAGAGGTCGAGGTCGCGGGCGAAGGCGAGGGCGATGCCGGGGCGCAGGATCTTGACGGCGACATCCTCGCCCGTCGCCGTCACCGCGAAATGCACCTGCGCGATGGAGGCCGCCGCCACCGGCTCGTCGGCGAAGCGCGCATAGAGGCTGTCGATCGGCCGCCCGAACTCCTCCTCGATGATGGCGCGCGCCGCCGCCGCCGGAAAGGGCGGCAGGCGGTCCTGCAGGCCGGAGAGGTCGGCGGCGAATTGCTCGCCGAGGAGATCGGCGCGCGTCGAGAGGAGCTGTCCCAGCTTGATGAAGCTGGGGCCGAGCTCCTGCAGCGCCGCCGCGAGGCGCTGGCCCGGCCGCGCCGCGGCGAGCGCGCCGTCGCGCCGGCGCAGCAGGCGGAAGAGCGGCAGGAAGGCGCGCAGGACGGCGACCCGCTCGAAGAGGAAGAGGGCATCGTGGCGCGCCAGGATGAGGCCGATCTGGACCAGCCGGGCGAGGTTGCGGCCGGCGCGAAACGGGGCGAGCATGGGTCAGCAAGCCGGGGAGGAAGTGCCTGCTCTGAAAAATACTCTCCCGCCTGCGGGAGAGGGCAGGGTGAGGGCCCTATCCTCATCCGCAAGCGGGAGAGGGAGGGTGCCGGCGTCCCTCAGAGGCGCCATGCCGAGTGCAGCGCGGCGATGCCGCCCGTGAGGTTGCGGTAGCGAACCTGCTCGAAACCGGCCGCCTCCATGCGGCGCGCGAGCTCGTCCTGCGCCGGGAAACGGCGGATGCTTTCGACGAGGTACTGGTAGGCGTCGCGGTCGCGCGTCACGACGGCGCCGATGCGCGGCACGATCTCGAAGGAATAGAGGTCGTAGAGGCGGGCGAGGGCGGGCAGGACAACGCGGCTGAATTCGAGGCAGAAGAAGCGGCCGCCCGGCTTGAGGACGCGCCGCGCCTCGGCGAGCGCCGCATCGAGATGCGTGACATTGCGGAGGCCGAAGGCGATGGTGCAGGCATCGATGCTGCCTGAGGCGACGGGCAGGCGCTCGGCGTCGCCGCAGACCCAGAGGATGCCGCAGGCGATGCCGCGATCGAGGGCGCGGTCACGGCCGACCTCGACCATGGCGCGGTTGATGTCGCAGACGATGACGGCGCCCGCGGCGCCGCGCCGGGCGATGATCCCGAGGGCGATGTCGCCGGTGCCGCCGGCGATGTCGAGCACGGTCTCGCCCGGCCGCGGATGCAGGCGGTCGATGAGCTCCAGCTTCCACAGGCGATGGATGCCGCCGCTCATGAGGTCGTTCATCAGGTCGTAGCGGGGCGCGACGCTGTCGAAGACGCGGCGGACGAGCCCCGCCTTCTCGGCCGCGGCGACGCGGCGAAAGCCGAAATCGGCGGTCCCCTCGGCGCCGGCGCTTGTCTCCTCTCGCATCATGTGGTGCAACATACCGCGCCCGACCCCGAGGCGCCACAGACCCCCGCGATCCCCTTACCGCGACCCCCCTTCCGCGCCCCATGCCCGAGCTGCCCGAAGTCGAGACCGTCCGCCGCGGCCTCGCTCTCCATATGGAGGGCCGCCGTGTCGAGCGCCTCGCCCTCAACCGCCCCGATCTGCGCATCCCGCTGCCGCCCGGCCTTCCCGAGAAGGTCGAGGGCCGGACGGTCGAGCGGATCGGCCGGCGCGCCAAATACATCCTGATGGAGTTCGAGGGCGGCGGCGTGCTCATCGTCCATCTCGGCATGTCGGGGCGGATGGTGGTGACGCCGCAGGGCAGCGAGCCGCCGCCGCCCGACCCGCACGATCACGTCGTCTTCGCCATGGCGGGGGGCGCCACCATCCGCTTCAACGACGCCCGCCGCTTCGGCCTCATGGACTGGACGAGCGCCGCCGAGCTCGGACGCCACAAGCTCCTGCGCGAGCTCGGGCCCGAGCCGCTCGGCAACGCCTTCAACGGCCCGGCGCTCGCCGCCGCCCTCGCCGGCCGCGCGAGCCCGATCAAGGCGGCGCTCCTCGACCAGCGCGTCGTCGCCGGGCTCGGCAATATCTACGCGGCCGAAGCCCTCTTCTGGGCCGGCATCTCGCCGCGCCGGCGCGCCGCCACCGTCACGGGCGGGAGGGCGGAGCGCCTCGCGGCGGCCATCCGCGAGGTGCTGACGCGCGCCATCGAGGCCGGCGGCTCCTCCTTGCGCGACTATGTCCAGGCCTCGGGCGAACTCGGCTACTTCCAGCACCAATGGGCGGTCTATGGCCGCGAGCGCTGCCCGGGCTGCGACTGCGCCGAGGGGGTCCGGCGGATCGTCCAGTCCGGCCGCTCGACTTTCTATTGTGCGAAGCGGCAGCGCTGAATAGGGTTCGCGCGATGCGCCGCCTCGCCCTTCTCGTCCTCGCCGCGATCGGCCTCGTCGCCGGCCTCTCCGGGCCGCCGGCGGCCCGGGCCGGCGAGACCGGCTTCGTCGCCGGCACCGAGGACGTGCCGCTGATGGCGGGTCTCCACAATATCGAGGAGGCGCTCCTCGTCTTCGACAAGCCGGAAGGCCGCATCGTCGAGGCCGAGGCGCGCGGGCGCGTCAAGCGCGCCGCCGTCGAGAAATTCTACGCCGCCACCCTGCCCGAGCTCGGCTGGACCGCCGACGGCCGCGATGCCTGGCGCCGCGAAGGCGAGGGGCTGCGCATCGAGTTCAAGGGGCGCGACGGCGACCTCAGGGTCGGCTTCACCCTGTCGCCGCGCTGAGCCTTCACCGTCTTCGGGAGTGCACGCATGACCTACGAGACTGTCATCCTCGAGAAGAAGGGCGCCATCGGCATCGTCACGCTCAACCGGCCGCAGGCGCTGAACGCTTTGTCGGCGGCGCTCATCCGCGACCTCGGCGCGGCGCTCGACGAGCTCGAGATGGACGGCGCCATCGGCGCCATCGTCATCACCGGCAGCGACCGCGCCTTCGCCGCCGGCGCCGACATCAAGGAGATGGCGGGCCGGTCCTACATGGACGTCTACCTCGCCGATTTCATCACCAAGGGCTGGGAGCGCATCACCACCTGCCGCAAGCCGATCGTCGCCGCGGTGGCGGGCTACGCCCTCGGCGGCGGCTGCGAGCTCGCCATGATGTGCGACACCGTCATCGCCGCCGATACGGCGAAATTCGGCCAGCCCGAGATCACGATCGGCACCATCCCGGGCTCGGGCGGCACGCAGCGCCTGACGCGTGCCGTCGGCAAGGCGAAGGCGATGGATATGTGCCTCACCGGCCGCATGATGGACGCCGCCGAGGCTGAGCGCAGCGGCCTCGTCAGCCGCGTCGTACCGGCGGCGCAGCTCATGGAGGAGGCGCTGAAGACCGCCGGCAAGATCGCCGAGATGTCGCGCCCCATCGTTATGATGGCGAAGGAGGCGGTAAACCGCGCCTTCGAGACGAGCCTTGCCGAGGGCATCAAATTCGAGCGCCGCCTCTTCCACTCGACCTTCGCCACGGAAGACCAGAAGGAGGGCATGGCCGCCTTCATCGAGAAGCGCAAGCCCCGCTACCGCAACCGGTGAGGCTCTCAGCCCTAACAAACCTCCCTCTCCCGCTTGCGCGGACTCTGCAAATCTCCCTCTCCCGCTTGCGGGAGAGGGGCAGGGCGAGGGTCAACTCGGAGGGGAGAGGGTTTTGCACGGGTCGCTCCCCAGGATGAGGAAGGCCGTGTCTGGCATCACCGATCCTCCTCATCCCGAGGAGCGCTCGCAGAGCGCGTCTCGAAGGACGCAATTCGGCTGCCCCGAGATCGCCCAGACGTTCCGCAAGAGCGGCTCCGCGGGCCCATGACCGCCGCCTTCGATATCGTGCTGCCGATGTTCGCCTTGATGCTGTGCGGCTACGGCGCGGCGCGATCCAGGCTCTTCGGCGCCGACGCCGTCAAGGGCATCGCGAATTTCGTCTTCTTCTTTGCGATTCCGGCGCTGCTCTTCCGCGGCATTTCCCGCGCCGCCGTCGCCGGGGACGCCGAGTTCGCGATCGTCTTCGCCTATTTCGCCGGCTGCCTCCTTCTCTTCGCCGCCAGCATGGCGGTGGGGCGCCTCGCCTTCGGCCTCGCCCTCCGCGAGCAGGCGGTGATGGGCTTCACCGCCACCTTTTCCAACACGGTCCTCCTCGGCATTCCCTTGATCTACGCCGCCTTCGGCGAGGCCGGCCTCCTGCCGGTGACGCTCATCACCAGCTTCCACTCCATCATCCTCCTGACCCTGGCGACGCTCATCATCGAGCTCGGCGCCGGGGCCGGGCGACACCTCCTTCGGGCCGTCCCGCAGATGCTGGCGGCGCTGCTGCGCAATCCGCTCCTCCTCGCCATCCTCGCCGGCTTCATCGCGCGCGGTTTCGGCTGGCAGATGCCGGCCGTCCTCGACCGCGCGACGTCGCTCTTCGCCGCCGCCGCGGCGCCGTGCTCGCTTTTCGCCTTGGGCGCGACGCTGGCGGGCTTCCGCATCTCGGGCGATCCGGCGCAGAGCGCCGTTCTCGTCATCGCCAAGATGGTGGTGCACCCGCTCATCGTCTGGGCGCTCGCGACGCAGATCTTCGCCCTGTCCCCCATTCAGGTGGCGGTCGCCACGATTCTGGCGGCGCTCCCCTCCGGCGCCAACGCCTTCATCCTGGCCGAGCGCTACGGCGTCTATGTCGAGCGGACGGCGACGGCGATCCTCGTGACGACGGCGCTCTCCATCGTGACGGCGGCGCTGCTCGTCGCCCATTACGCGCCGCCGCGGTGAGCCCGGCGGCGCATCGCCTCCCGCCTCTAGAGATGGATATGCGAGTGCTTGCAGGCGGCGATGAGCAGCGGCAGCAGAAGCGTCGCCGCGGGAAGGGCGTGCCGCCGCATTGCGCCGATGACCTTGCGACCGAAACCAGACATAGGAAACCCCATATTTTGTTCCTCTCACCACCTGTGAAACAGCGGCATGGGGCGAGTGGTTTCTAGAGCGCGAACAGGCGAAGCGGCGGTGCGGGCGGCCCAGCCGAGGCTCGATGCCCTCCTGCGCGAGGTCCGCGCCTGCGCGCTCTGCGCGGCGCATCTGCCGCTGGGGCCGCGGCCGGTCGTGCGCGGCTCCGCCGCGGCGCGGCTCATGATCACGAGCCAGGCGCCGGGAACGCGCGTGCACGAGACCGGCCTTTCCTTCAACGACCGCAGCGGCGACGTGCTGCGCGCCTGGCTCGGCATCGACCGCGCGACCTTCTACGACGAGAGCCGCATCGCCATCATGCCGATGGGCTTCTGCTATCCGGGGCGCGACAAGGCGGGCGGCGACCGGCCGCCGCGCAAGGAATGCGCGCCGCTCTGGCACGGCCGCCTGCTGCCGCTCTTCCCGGCGCTGCGCCTGACGCTCCTCGTCGGCTCCTACGCGATCGACCACTACCTCGGCAATCGCGGGCGCGGCCGCATGGGCGACACGGTGCGCGCCTGGCGCGACTATCTGCCGGAGTTCCTGCCGCTGCCGCATCCCAGCTGGCGCAACGTCCTCTGGGCGCGGAAGAACCCGTGGTTCGAGGCCGAGCTGCTGCCGGAGCTGCGGCGGCGCGTCGCCGAGCTCCTCTGACGAGGGCTCACCCCTCCGCTTCGATGCGCTCCATGTCCTCGTCGCTGAAGCCGAAATGGTGGCCCACCTCGTGAATCAGCACGTGGCGCACGACATGCGCCAGATCCTCGCCCGTCTCGCACCAGTAATCGAGGATGGGGCGGCGGTAGAGGAAGATCATGTCGATCTCGCCGCCCGCCGAGAAGACGCTCTTCTGCGGCAGCGCCACGCCGCGATAGAGGCCGAGGAGATCGAAGGGGCTGTCGAGCCCCATCTCCTCCTCGGTCTCCTCGTCGGGGAACTCGTCGACGCGGATGACGACGGGGCCGAGCTGCCGCTTCAGCCGCGCGGGAATGGTCTTCAGCGCCTCCTCGGCGAGGCGTTCGAGATCGGCGAGGCTGGGCGGGAGCTGCGGGGCTGAGGTCATGGCACGAAGGTAGTACGGCTTGACGGCGCGACAAAGCCCATCCACCTCACAGTGCGACTCACATCGCGCCGGGTCGCATCAGGAAAGGGCGAGGACATGGTCGAGAGGCTGATCGGGGCCGCCCGCAAGACGGCGCTGCACGAGCTCCACGGTTGGGCCGAGGTCGCCGACCGCGACGCCATCCGCAAATCCTACCATTTCGGCTCCTTCTCCGAGGCCTTTGCCTTCATGGCGCGCGTCGCGCTCGCGGCCGAGCGCGCCGACCACCATCCCGAGATCTTCAACGTCTACGACCGCGTCGAGATCGTCCTCTCGACCCATGATGCGGGCGGCCTCTCCGACCGCGACATCAAGCTCGCCCACGCCATCGACGAGCTGGCGCCGAGCCGCGACCGCTGAGCTCTCCCTCTCCTCTCGGGGAGAGGCCCTTCGACTGCGCTCAGGAGGGCCCGCGGCGCAGCGCCCGCGGCGGTTCCCCCTCTCCCTACCTCTCCCCTCTCCCTACCTCTCCCCGAAGGGGAGAGGGGTTGTTCTGAGGGATGAGAGGGGCTGATCGCTCCCTATTTCGGCTGCATCCGGAGCGCGCCGTCGAGGCGGATCGTCTCGCCGTTCAGCATCGGGTTGGAGATGATGTGGAGGACGAGGGCGGCGTATTCCTCGGGCTTGCCGAAGCGCGTCGGGAAGGGGACGCTGGCGGCGAGGCCGTCCTGCACCGCCTGCGGCATGCCGAGGAGGAGGGGCGTCGCGAAGAGGCCGGGCGCGATGGTGTTGACGCGGATGCCGGAGCGGGCGAATTCGCGCGCCGCCGGCAGGGTGAGGGCGACGATGCCGCCCTTCGAGGCGGAATAGGCGGCCTGCCCGATCTGCCCTTCATAGGCCGCGACCGAGGCGGTCGAGACGATGACGCCGCGCTCGCCATCGGCAAGCTGGTCGAGCCCGGCCATCTCGGCGGCGGCGAGGCGCATCATGTTGAAGCTGCCGATGAGGTTGACCTCGATCACCTGGCGGAAGGCGTCGAGCGGCATCGGCCCGTCGCGCCCGACGATGCGCTGCGCCGGCCCGATCCCGGCGCAATTAACGAGGATGCGCGCCGGCCCGTGCGCGGCGCGCGCCGCGGCGAGCGCGGCTTCGCCGCTCGCCGCGTCGGCGACGTTGCAGCGCACGGCCTTGCCGCCGATCGCCGCCGCCACCTTGCTTGCCGCGTCTTCATTGATGTCGAGAAGCGCGACCTTGGCGCCGGCGGCGGCGAGCGCCCGCGCCGTCGCGGCGCCGAGCCCCGATCCCGCTCCCGTCACCAGCGCCGCCTGACCCTTCAGCTCCATTCTCGGCCTCCCTCTCGTGAACGCGGCCGCTACATAGCAGATCGGGCGCGGCGCCGCGACCCGGGCGCGCGGCGGCAGTGCCCGGCGGCCGCGCCTCAATCGGGCGTGACGGGGCGCGGCCGCCCGCCGCTTACCGCCACAGGGTCCTGACGCGAGAGACGCGCCTCGCGATGCGCTACATAGAGCGAGGAGCCGATGATGATGGCGGCGCCGAGCCAGGTCCAGAGATCGGGGCGCTCGCCGAAGAAGGCATAGCCGAGGAAGGCGGCATAGGGCATGCGCATGAATTCGAAGGGCGCCGTCGCGCTCGCATCGACGGCGGCGAGGGCGTTCGCGACCGAGAGATGCGAGGCGACGCCGAAGAAGCCCAGGAGCACGAGTTCGCCCGTGACGAGCCAGGAGGGCCAGCTCCAGACGAAGAGCGCCGGGACGAGCGAGATCGGCGTCAGGTAGAGGACCATGTAAGCGACGATCATCGCCGCCGATTCGGTGCGGGCGAGGAATTTGACGGTGATCGACCCCATCGCCGCCGTCGCCGCCGAGGCGAGGATGAGCAGCATGTTGGCGTCGGCGGGGCCGAAGGGCCGCAGGATGATGAGGACGCCGAGAAGGCCGAGGCCGATGGCGCTCCACCGCCGCGCGCGCACGCGCTCGCCGAGGACGAGCGCCGCCAGCACGGTCGCGAAGAGCGGCGCCGTGAAGTTGAGCGCCGTCGCCGTCGCCAGCGGCACGCGCGCGATGCCGATGAACCAGGTGATCATCGAGATGAAGGCGACGGCGGCGCGCAGCGCGTAGAAGCCGATCTTCGTCGTTCTGAGCCCGCCCGGCCCGACGCGCAGGATGAACGGCACCATGCACAGAAGCGCGAAGAAATTGCGGAAGAAGACGATCTCCAGCGGATCGAGCTCGGCCGCCGCCTCGCGGATGAGGACGTTCATGATGCCGCCGGTGATCCCGCCCGCGACCATCCACAGCATCGCCCGCCCGATGGGCGGCAGCCTCGTCAAGGGGATGGCGAAGGAGCGCGCGGCGGCCATGGCGGGCGAGAGTAGGGGCAAAGCCCGCCCGATGCCAGCCACACTCGTCGTCCCTCGCCCCTCTCCCGTACGGGAGAGGGAGGGGACCTCTCGCGGAAGCACAGCTTCCGCTGGCGGCAGGCGAAGCGGAGCTTCGCCGAGAGCCCACGCACTGCATGGGGAGGGTGAGGGGTGAGGGCATAATCCTGCATCCCGAATCGGAAGCCGCGCTCACGCTGCGGCTCCGCCTCACCGTGATCCCTCCCCGCCGGGGAGAGGAAATCGGAGGAGGGTGCTTGCGCGCTGCCGGAGGCTGCGTTTATTGCTATTAAGTCGCCGATTTGGGGCCGCTCTGTTCAACCTGCCGGGCTGGAGAGCGGCCCCGCCTATTTCATCCTCGCCCTAGCCGCCGGTCGGCTCTTGCGCTAGGGCTCGCTACCCTCTTGTCCACCGCTCGCCTCCATTAGTTCTGGCATTATCGTGTCAGAAGTTCTGATTGTCTGCAAGCTTAAAAGAGAACTTTTTGAAGAAAAGTTCTTGACCGTGTTCGGCCGCCGGTTCATATAAAGTGCGGGCGAGTGCGGAGAACTATCATGTCGATCGAAGAGAACGATCTTGAGGAACAGAGCGGCGGCCGGTTCCCGTTCATTACGCTGGAGAAGGCCATCGATCGGAGTCGCCAGCTTCACATAAATGCCGGCAAACATCAGGTGCCGGTTGGCGAACTCCATAATCTATGGGGATATAGCGCGAGTGCGAGCGGCTGGAAGCAAACACTAGCGGCGCTCAAATACTATGGTCTGGTAGAGACAAGCGGCGTAAAGGACAGCCGATCTGTTCGTCTTACGGAGGAAGCTCGCCGGTATTTTCTTGACGAACGTCCGGAGAAACATGCCGAAGCACATCGTGTCTTTGCACTTAAACCGAAGTCATTGGCTAAGCTGTGGCAACTCTGGGGTCATGAGCCGCCCGGCGATCCTATCGCACGGAGCACGTTGAAGGTGCAGTTCGGATACGCGGAGAAGGCGGCATCTGAAATTCTCGCTATCTACAAGGCCAATATTCTCTTTGCCGGCCTCTCCAAACACGACGCAAAATCGGCTCAACCGAGCGATCGGGCTGATGAATCAGTCGAACTGCGGTCAACGCCGGAGCCGGCTGCGACGCCCGAAATGCGAGCAACGGAGCTGGAGCCGGAGCGTCGTGCTTCCACGCATACAGCACCACCGCTCCATTCAGGAAAGGTGCGGCTTATGGAAGGCGAACGGGTAGTGTTTACGGAAGAAGGGCAGCCGAATCAGTATCTAAAGCTGATTGCAAGCGGCGAGTTCGATGACACGCTTCTTGAAGCCCTGGAAGACTTTGTGAAGCGTCAGCGCAAGCGCCTCACCCGCAGCGCGGAACATAAGGACCCGCTGAATTAGCGCATGAACACAGCTCAAAGAGAAAGCCCCGCTTCGTCGGGGCTTCTCGTTTGAAGGGGGAATGATATGGCATGGAACGTTGCGTACGGCACCGGTCGCATAGTGCACGTTCCCGGGCAGGCTCCCCAGGGTGACGGCTGGACGATCAAGTCCTTCCCGTCAGAGGAAGGATGCGATCAAGTTCGCATGCGCTCGCATCAAGTCTGGGAACAGAGTGCAATTTGTCTGCAAGGACAGCACGGACGCCGAACAGGCTGAGTACCGTCACGAAGACATCGTGAAGCTCTGCCAGAAACCATAGGGACGGCGCGCTGCGGCCCATTCAAACGTTGGTCCCATTTGCGCCCGAATACCGTAATCCACCTGTGAATAACAGGCGGCTCCACAACATCTCGTGTTGCGGAGACCCCTCCGCCCGGGGCCTCAGCTTCGCAGCTCCGGCAGGTCGCGGTAGAGCTCCAGCGCCTCGGGGTTGGCGAGGGCTTCGGCGTTCTTGATGGGGCGGCCGTGGACGATGTCGCGGACGGCGAGCTCGACGATCTTGCCGCTCTTGGTGCGCGGGATGTCGGCGACCTGGAGGATCTTCGCCGGGACGTGGCGCGGCGAGGCGTTGGCGCGGATCTGCTGGTTGATGCGCCCCACCAGCGCCTCGTCGAGGCGGACGCCCTCGCGCAGCTTGACGAAGAGGACGACGCGGACATCGCCCTGCCAATCCTGGCCGATGACGAGCGATTCCAGCACCTCCGGCACCTGCTCGACCTGGCGGTAGATCTCGGCCGTGCCGATGCGCACGCCCCCCGGATTGAGGACGGCGTCCGAGCGGCCATAGATGACGACGCCGTCATGCGGGGTGCGCGCCGCGTAGTCGCCATGGCACCAGATTCCGGGGAAGCGGGCGAAATAGGCGGCGCGGTAGCGCTGGCCTTCGGGGTCGTTCCAGAAGCCGATCGGCATGGAGGGGAAGGGCTTGGTGCAGACGAGCTCGCCCTTCTCGCCGATGGGTGCGGGCCGCCCCTCGTCGGTGAAGACGTCGACGGCCATGCCGAGGCCGCGCGCCTGGATTTCGCCGCGCCAGACCGGCCCGATGGGATTGCCGAGGACGAAGCAGGAGACGATGTCGGTGCCGCCCGAGATCGAGGAGAGGCAGATATCTTCTTTGATCTTGGCGTAGACGTAGTCGAAGCTCTCGGGGGCGAGGGGCGAGCCCGTCGAGGTCATGGTGCGGACGCTGGCGAGGCGGTGCGTCCGCATCGGCTCGAGCCCCGCCTTGTGGCAGGCGTCGATCCACTTCGCCGAGGTGCCGAACAGCGTCATCCCCTCGGCATCGGCATAGTCGAAGAGGATGTTGCCCGAGGGGTGGAAGGGCGAGCCATCATAGAGGAGCAGGGTCGCCCCGGCGGCGAGGCCCGAGACGAGCCAGTTCCACATCATCCAGCCGCAGGTGGTGAAGTAGAAGACGCGGTCGCCTGCCTTCACGTCGCAATGGAGGAGGTGCTCCTTCAGATGCTGGATGAGGGTGCCGCCGGCGCCGTGCACAATGCATTTCGGCGCGCCGGTCGTCCCCGACGAGTACATGATGTAGAGCGGGTGGTCGAAGGGCTGGCGCGAGAAGGCTATCGCCGTGCCCTTGTAGGGGCCGATATAGTCGGCGAACATGACGGCATTGGGCAGGCCATCCAGCGGCGGCGCCGCGCGCGTATAGGGGACGACGATGGCGCGGCGCACCGAGGGGAGCTGCGCCAGAATGGCGCGCCCCTTCTCGAGGCAGTCGAAAGCCTTGCCGTTGTAGTAATAGCCCTCGGCGAGGATGAGGGCCTTGGGCTCGATCTGGCCGAAGCGGTCGAGCACGCCCTTGACGCCGAAATCGGGCGAGCAGGAGGACCAGACGGCGCCCAAGGCCGCTGTCGCCAGCATGGCGATCACCGTCTCGGGCATGTTGGGGAGGTAGCCCGCGACGCGGTCGCAGGGACCGATCCCTTCGGCCTTCAGCGCCTGGGCGAGGCGCGAGACGGCGGCGTAGAGCTCCGCGTGGCTGAGGCGGCGCTTCACCCGGTCCTCGCCCCAGAAGACGATGGCGTCGCCCTGAGCCGTGCCGTGGCGCAGCAGGTTCTCGGCGAAGTTGAGCCGCGCCTCGGGGAAGAAGCGCGCGCCCGGCATCCGCTCGCCATCATCGAGGACGCGGTTCCCTTTGCGCTCGGCGACGATGCCGCCGAAGTCCCACATCGCGTCCCAGAATTGCTCCGGGTGCTCGACGGACCAGCGGTGGAGCGCCGCATAGTCGGGCAGCGCGACGCCCCAGCGCTGCCCCGCCTCGCTCATGAAGCGCGTCAGATTGGCCGCCGCGACGCGCGCCGCCGAGGGGCGCCAAAGGGGCGTCTCCATGCATCCTCCCGCTCGCTCGAAGGCCCGTCTTTCGCGGGCCGCCCTCCATATTTAGGCCATCGCCCTTTATGACGCTAGCCGCGGGGTCGAGAGCGGTGTTAACCCTCTATGAGCGCTCTCGCGGCGAGAATGCCGGCGGGAGCGCCGTCGCGTTCCGCGCCGCCGTGCAACGAGGAGGTCCCACCTTGTCCGAGGCCCGTCTCCGTCCAGCGCCTTCCCTCATTCCCTCACCCGGCCGCCCGCTCGGCATTCGCCCGGCCATCGCGGCGCTGCCCGCCTCGAAGATCGCCGAGGTCGCCGCCGTCGGCTTCGGCGACCCCGCCATCCTGCCGCTTTGGTTCGGCGAGGGCGATCTGCCGACGCCCGCCTTCATCTGCGAGGCGGCGGCGGCGGCGCTGAAGCGCGGCGAGACCTTCTACACCTTCAAGCGCGGCATTCCGGAGCTGCGCCAAGCGATCGCCCACTATCTGAGCCGCCTCCACGCCAAGCCCGTCGGCGCCGAGCGCGTCGTCGTCACCAGCGCCGGGATGAGCGCCATCATGCTGTCGGCGCAGATCCTGGTCGAGCCCGGCGACAATGTCGTCATCCTGAGCCCCGTCTGGCCCAACATCAACGCCTCGGTCGAGGCGATGGGCGGCGAGGCGCGGGCGGTCGGGCTGCAGCCGACCGCGGAAGGCGCCTGGCGGCTCGATCTCGACCGCCTGATGGCCGCCTGCGACGCCGCGACCCGCGCCGTCTTCGTCAACTCGCCCTCGAACCCGACGGGGTGGATGATGAGCCGCGAGGAGGCGGCGGCGCTCCTCGACTTCACGCGCCGGCGCGGCATCTGGCTCATGGCCGACGAGGTCTATGAGCGGATCGTCTACGACCGCCCGGTCGCGGCCTCGATCCTCGACCTTGCCGAGCCCGAGGACCGCGTCATCGTCATCAACAGCTTCTCCAAGAGCTGGGCCATGACCGGCTGGCGGCTCGGCTGGATGGTGGCGCCGGAGGCGATCCACCCCGTGCTCGACAAGCTCATCGAGTTCAACACCTCGGGTGCGCCCACCTTCCTGCAGCCGGCGGCGGCGACGGCGCTCCGCGAGGGCGAGCCCTTCGTTGCCAGCCTCGTCGAGCGCTGCCGCGCCGGGCGCGACATCATCGTCGAGGGCCTCGCCCGCTTCTCGCGCATCCGCGCGACGGCGCCGGCGGGCGCCTTCTACGCCTTCTTCCGCGTCGACGGCATGAGCGACAGCCTCAATTTCGCCAAGGAGATCGTGCGGCGCTGCAAGGTCGGGCTCGCGCCCGGCGCCGCCTTCGGCCCGGCGGGCGAGGGCTATCTCCGCCTCTGCTTTGCGAGCGCCCCCGAACGCCTCAGCGAGGCGCTGGAGCGGCTGCGTCCGATGCTGGGCTGAGGGCGCCCGCCACCCCCGCCGCATCGCTCGCCGAGGCGCGCGCCTCGGCCAGGATCCAGGCGCGGAAGGCGGCGATCTTCGGCCGGTCGGCCGTGCTTTCCGGGCAGACGAGCCAATAGGAGAAATCGCTCGGCAGGCTCTGGTCGAAGGGCCGGACGAGGCGCCCGGCGGCGAGGTCGACGGCGGCGAGCGCCGCCCGCGCGATGGCGATTCCCTGCCCCTCGACGGCGGCCTGGATCACCATGCCGGAATCGCTGAAGCCCGGCCCCCGCGTCGCATCGATATCGGTGACCCCGACGAGGTTGAACCAGAGGCGCCAGAGATCGCGCGGCTCGTCATGGAGCAGCGTGTGGTAGCGGAGATCGGCTGGCTCGCGCAGCGGGTGCGGACCCGCAAGGAGCGCCGGGCTGCAGACGGGGAAGGAGCTCTCGCGGCTGATGAGGTCGACGCGCATGCCCGGGTAGTTGCCGTGCCCGGCGCGGATCGCGATGTCGAACTCGCCGCGCGTCAGATCGACGAGCTCGGTCGCGCTCGAAATGCGCAGGTCGATCTCGGGGTGCGCCGCGCGCAGCCGCCCGAGGCGCGGCAGCAGCCATTTCGCGGCGAAGGAGGGGAGAACGGTGGCGCTGAGCGGCCCCGAGGCGTCCTGCGCCTTCAAGCGCTGGGTCGCCCCGGCGAGGCGGTCGAAGGCGGCGCTCACCTCCGGCAGATAGGCCTGCGCGGTATCCGTCAGGAGGACGCCGCGCCCGTTGCGGCGGAAAAGCGGCATGCCGAGACGGTCCTCGAGCATCCGGATCTGATGGCTGATCGCCGCCTGCGTCACATGCAGCTCCGCCGCGGCGGCGGTGAAGCTGAGATGCCGCGCCGCCGCCTCGAAGGCGCGCAGCGCGTTCAGCGGAGGGAGCTTGCGCGACATGGCCGATCCATCAACGGAGCTTATTCCTCCAATGAGAAAGTATCGCTTTTTCGGCAAACGCGTTCCACTAGAATCACCATCGGTCCTGCGGAGCGGCGCAGATGCCATTCGATAGAAAATTCTATCGGTAAGGCCGGACCCGCATCTTCATTCCCCGTTGCTCTCCGTTCGGGCCGAATCCGTGCCGGCGCTCGCAAGCAGAGGCCGGCGTCACAGGAGTGAAGACCATGCCGTTCGATTTCTCCGCGCCGTTCTTCCGGCCCTTCGATGACGGCCGGGGCTCCGATGTCGCCGAGATTCTCCGCGGCTGGGAGCCGCAGCCCTGGCGCCCCCATTGGCTCGGCGCGCAGCTCGCGGCCTTTCTCGGCGTGTTCGCGGCCCGATTCCGTCGGTGAGCGAGGCCGATCGGACGGCGCCGGCGTTCTGTGTTAAGCTGTTCCAATGACGGAGCCGCAACCAGGGCACGACCCGGCGCGGCGTCTACGCCCGGCCTCCCTGCGGCATGCGGCGCCGCCTCGCAATGAGGAGGAGAGCATGAACGTCGAAGCGATCCTGCGGGCCAAGGGCAACGCCGTCGCGACGATCCCGTCCGGCACGACGGTCGCGGCGGCGGTGCGCGAGCTGAAGGCGCGCGGCATCGGCGCGCTGGTCGTGAGCGATGACGGCCGCACCCCGGCCGGCATCCTGTCCGAGCGCGACATCGTCCACGCCGTCGCCGAGCACGGCGCCGCCGTCCTGACGATGACCGCCGATCGGCTGATGACGCGCCGCGTCGTCACCTGCCGTCCCGAGGACACGGTCAGCGAGCTCATGGCGCGCATGACCGAGCGGCGCTTCCGTCATCTCCCTGTCGTGAAGGACGGCGTGCTCTGCGGCATCATCAGCATCGGCGACCTCGTCAAGAGCCGCATCGAAGAGGTCGAGTTCGAAGCGGATTCGCTCCGCCACTTCATCGCCGGCTAGAAGCGGCCGGCGGCGTCGCCGATCCGCGCGATCCCGGCGGCCCGCGGCCGCGTCAGACGATCAGCGCCCACAGTCGCCAGCCGCCCGCCAGGATCAGCGTCCACAGCACGGCGGAGGAGCCGACGATGATGGCAAAGCGCGTGCGCGGCGGGTATCTGTCGGCGGTGAGCGCAGGGGCGCCCAGGATCGGGCGGTGGGGAGCGGCTTCATGCAAGGACATGGCATGGCCTTTCCGGCTCGACGCGATCCGACGACGCTAGGGCGCGAGTCGTATAGGTTTCGTTAACGCCGCATGCCGCCGCTGCTCGGTTGGCTCGGGGTCGGCGGAGGAGGGGGGCGGCCGATGGCGCAGGAAGCCGTGCCGGTGGCGCGAGGGCGAGCGTCGTCGCTCGAAGTCTTTCTCGTGTTCCTGAGGCTCGGCCTCACTTCGTTCGGCGGGCCGGTGGCGCATCTCGGATACTTCCGCGCCGAGCTGGTCGAGCGCCGGCGCTGGCTCGACGAGGCGGCCTATCTCGACATCGTGGCGCTCTGCCAGTTCCTGCCGGGACCGGCCAGCAGCCAGACCGGCATCGCCCTCGGCGCCTTGCGCGCCGGCCTGGCCGGCGGCCTCGCCGCCTGGCTCGGCTTCACCATGCCTTCGGCCGTCGCAATGATCGCCTTCGCCTACGGCGTCGGCGCCCTCGGCGATGTCGCGGGCGCGCCCTGGCTGCACGGCTTGAAGATCGTCGCCGTTGCCGTCGTGGCGCAGGCGCTCTGGGGCATGGCGCGCAATCTCTGCCCCGACAAGGAGCGGGCGAGCCTCGCCGTCGGCGCCGCCTTGCTCGCTCTTGCCGTCCCCTCGGCGGCGGGGCAGATCGGCGCCATCGCCCTCGGCGGCCTCATCGGCTGGCGATGGCTGCGCGCGGCCCCGGCGGTGGGCGGCGGGACGGCGGCGGTGCGCATCGGGCGCCCGCTGGCGATCGGCGCGCTCCTGCTCTTCTTCGCCTTGCTCTTCGGATTGCCGCTCGTGGCCGCCGGCAGCGGCGATCACGCCGCCGCCCTCCTCAGCAGCTTCTATCGTTCGGGCGCCCTCGTCTTCGGCGGCGGGCATGTCGTGCTGCCGCTGCTGCAGAAGGCCGTCGTGCCGCCGGGCTGGGTCGGCAACGACGCTTTCCTCGCCGGCTATGGCGCGGCGCAGGCGGTGCCCGGGCCGCTCTTCACCTTCGCAGCATATCTCGGCGCCGTGATGGAGCCGGCGCCCAATGGCTGGCTCGGCGGCCTTCTCTGCCTCGGCGCCATCTATCTGCCATCCTTTCTTCTCCTGGTCGGGCTGCTGCCCTTCTGGAGCGCGCTGCGGCGCCGTTCCGCAGCGCAATCGGCGCTGCGCGGGATCAATGCCGCCGTCGTCGGCTTGCTGCTCGCGGCGCTCTACACGCCGGTCTGGACGAGCGCTATCGCGGGTCCCGGCGATTTCGCCCTCGGCCTCGTCGCCTTCGTGCTTCTTGCCCTCTGGCGCGTGCCGCCCTGGATCGTCGTCCTCTTGGGTGCGGCCGGCGCGACCGCAGTCGCAGCAGCGACGTGACCAGGGCTGCCTCGCGCTCGCCACGCAAACCGGCCTCCCGACGCGGGCGCATCTGCGCTGCGGCACCGTGCCTCGGCAACACGCGTTGTCCAGCCATGATGCCCTTGAACCGGGTCCTTCTCGTCCTCGCCGCGCTTGCCGCGCTCGCCGCCTGCAAGGGCCTCACCATAGGTCCGCCGCCGGAGCATTCCTGTCCGCCTTACTGCGCCATGGAGCCGTGATGCTCCCGGCGCCGAGAGGCGGCGCGTTCATTGCTTCGCCTCTTTGGTCGCTTCTTTGAGATAGGCCAGAAGGTCGGCGCGGTCCTGGTCGTTCTTGACTCCGGCATAGGTCATGCGGGTGCCGGGGATGAACTTGGTCGGGTTCTGCAGGAATTTGTCCAGCGTCTCCTCGTTCCAGACGAGTCCGTTGGCGCCGGCCTTCTTCATCGCCGGCGAATAGGGGAAGCCGGGAATGCTGCCGGCGCGGCGGCCGAAGAGGCCAGCATGGCGCGGTCCGGTCCGGTCCCTGTCGATGGCGTGACAGGCAAAGCACCGGCCGTAGACCTTCTCGCCACGGGCCGGATCGCCGGGCGGCAGCCCGAAGGCGGCGAGCGGCACAGCCGCAAGGAGGACGGCGAGCAGCCCCGCCGCGGAAATCACGTTTCCACGCTTCATCGGCAATATCCGCCGGGTCGGCCCGCGCGAGCGGGCCGCCCGCAATCGGGGTGACGGGTTTAGGCCACGAAGGCTTCCGGCACCGGCGTCTCGCCGAGCGCCTGGCGCAGCACCGCCCAATGCATCGCCTCGTCGCCGAGAATGCTGCCGGCGGCCTTGGCGAGATCGCGGTTATGGAACAGCGGAATGGCGCCGAGATAGGCCGATACCGCACCCTTCTCGAGATCAGCGGCAAACCGCAGCACATCGGCTTGGCTCTTCAGCTTCGATGTCGGGAAGTGATAGTCGGCCGGCTGCTTCGGGGCGCTCGGCGTGCCGCCGAGCTTCTTGATGGCGGAGGCGAGGAGGTCGGCATGGGCTTTGTGGTGGCCCTGGAAGGCCACCGCGAGATCGAGCACCGGCTTTTGCAGGAGCCCGCTCTCGGCGCCGACCTGGTAGGCCGCGATCGCCTCTTGCTCGGCGCCGAGCGCCGTATTGAGGATGGTCACGTCCTTCGTCCCGGATTTCGATTGTGCGGCAAGCGCCTCGTTGCCGGCGAGGAGCGCGACGGCCGTCGCGGACAGCGCGGCTTGGCCGGTCCGCGCGAGGAAGACGCGGCGCGCCAAGGTGCGGAAGGAGGGAATGAAGAGTTCGGGCATGTGTCGTCTCCCTGGTGTCGGCCGGCGGATCGGCGATCCGGCCGGCAGCTGATGAAGGGGTTAATCGCGTCGAGGCATGGCCTCGGGTCGGTCCTCTGTCGCCGCCGCGGGAGCCTCGCTCGCGATCGGAAGGCGCGCGAAGACCTTCTCCATGATCCGGTCGCAGCGGGCGCCGGCGAAGGGGAAGGCGTCCTCGAGGACGCTGGCGAGCCGGCTGTCGAGCGCCTGCCGGAGGAGCCGCCGGGCGCGGAAGAAGCGCGTCCGCACCGTCTCCGATGGGATCTGAAGCGCCGCCGCCGTCTCCTCGACGGAGAGCTGCTCGACGGCGCGCAGCACGAAGACGCAGCGGAAATCGGGCGGCAGCTCGTCGATCGCCCGTTCGAGAAGGCGGCGGATCTCGCCGCGTGCCGCGTCCGCTTCCGGCGACGCGCGGAGGAGATCGTCGAACGCCCCGTCACTGGGACCGGCCGGCGCGTCGGCGGCATGCGCGAATTCGACGGTCTCGCGGCGCCGCTGGAGCAATGCGAGGGCTTCGTTGAGGGCGATGCGCGAGAGCCAGGTCGAGAGACTGGCATCGCCGCGCCAGGTGGCGAGCGCGGCGAAGGCGCGGACATAGGTTTCCTGAACCACTTCTTCGGCCTCGATGTCGCTTCCGATCATGGCGCGGACGAGGCGGAACAATCGGCGGTTGTTTCGTCTCATGATCTGCGCGAATGCCGCGCCCTCGCCGCGCCGAACGCGGTCGATCAGCGCGGTGTCGGACGAATCGTCAGGGAGCGTTGCCAGCACGGTGTCCATCATGCCCATTAGATGGACGAGCCTTTAAAATGTTCCCGACCATGCGCGAGATTTTTGTTTGGAGGCGAAGGGGGCGGGGCGGTCGGTAAAGGCCGCGGGTCCGCCCGTCCAGAGGCGCCGGCCTTCGGCGTCCTACGGGGCCCGCCCGGCAAGCGCCGGCACCGGGCAGGGGATGTCCGGGTTCATCCATTGCCGGTGCTCGACGGCGCGCTCGCTCAGCAAATCGATGAAGGCGCGCACTTTGGCCGAGCGGAGATGCCGGTGCGGGTAGATGGCGTTGATCGCGAACTCGACCGGACGGTACTCGGGCAGCTGCGAAACGAGCGCCCCGGCGGCGAGATCTCCGCCGACGATGAAACCCGGCGCGAGGAAGATGCCGAGGCCGCGCAAAGTTGCGGCGCGCAGCACCTCGGCGCTGCTCGTCAGCAAGTTCCCCGACACCTCGACCGAGGCCGGCTTGCCCTCGCCATCGACAAAGCGCCATTCGCTGCCGAAGGGGTAGAAGGCGTAACGCAGAAAATTGTGCCGCGCCAAGTCGGCGAGGCCACGCGGCGGCTCGTGCGCCTCGAGATATGAGGGCGCGCAGCAGAGGAAATGTCGCCACTTCGTCAGCCGCTTGACGATCAGGCTCGAATCGGGTGGCGGCGTCGTGCGGACGGGCGGCCGGGAGGCGGCGCGCGGCGCGCGGCGGCAAGCGCAGGGGGCTTCATCATGCGGCCGGTCTGCGGGGTCGAGACCGACCGCGACAATCGAACGCGCGGCTGACGAACGGAACAAAGACGCGAGAACGACGTTGCACTGCCTGCCGGCTGCGCCCGCGGGCGAATCGGGTTGGACGGCACGACCTTGGGTCCGGCCGCAAAAGAACGCAAAGCGAGGGAGGATGCCCATGGACGATTATGCGATCCATCTCATCGATGAATGGAAGAGCGGGCGCATGAGCCGCCGCGCGTTGCTGCGGGCGGCATCGGTCGCCGGACTGTCGTTGGCGACCTTCCGTTCCGTCCTCGAGAGCGGGGTCGCGAGAGCCCAGACGACGACGAGCTCGGCGACGCCGAAACGCGGGGGCACGCTCCGCCTCGCCTCCCAGATCCCCTCGGCCAATCCGCAGCCGGTGACGGCATCGAATGCCGGCGAGGTGTTCACCTACCAGCCATCGCTCGAATATCTTTGCTATCCGCGCGAGGACTGGACGCTGGATCCGCGGCTCGCCACCGCATGGAAGGCCGACCCCTCGCCCAAGACCTGGGTCTTCACTCTGCGCCAGGGCGTCAAATGGCACGACGGCTCGCTGCTGACCGCCGACGATGTTGTTGCCACCTTCGAGCGGCTGCTCGACCCCAAGACCGGCTCCTCTGCCGGATCCATCTATAACGGCGTGCTGTCGCACGGCAACGTCGAGAAGGTCAGCGACAGCGAGGTGCGCTTCAACCTCGACACCGCCTTCGTCGACTTCCCGTATCTCGTCTCCGGATTTGCGTACCAGTCGGCGATTCTGCCCAAGAATTACGAGATGGGGTCGTTCACCAAGGGCGGCATCGGAACGGGCCCCTTCGTCCTGAAGCAGTACGTTCCGAACCAGCATGCCACCTACACCGCGAACAAGTCGTATTGGGGCCAGGGCATGCCCTATCTCGACGGGCTGCGCATCACCTACTACGCCGACGAGTCGGCGACGGTGCTCGGCATGCAGGCCGGCGACATCGATGTCTACCCTGTGGTGCCGCTCAAGGGGGCGGAGGCGATTCTCAACAATCCCAATCTCGACATCTTGCGCCATGCCTCGGCCGATTACCGCTCCGTGCACATGCGCGTCGACATGGCGCCCTTCAACGACAAGCGCGTGCGCCAGGCGGTGGCCTTCTGCCTCGACCGCGAGGGGATCGTGAAGTCGCTGTTCAACGGCGCGGCGGCGGTTGCCAACGACCACAGCTTCGCGCCCGTCTATGTCGACACCGAGCTCGCAGTCAAAGACGTGCCGCAGCGGCAGCGGAACTACGACAAGGCCAAGGCGCTGCTCGCCGAGGCCGGTCACCGGGAGCCCCTCAAAGTCACGCTGACGACGGAAAACCTTCTAGAAATGCCGCAATATGCCGTCGCGATCCGCGAATACTGCAAGCCGGCGGGCATTGACGTGACGCTCAACATCATGCCGACGCAGCAATACTATGGGTCGGGCAGCAATCAGCCGTGGCTCGTCGTCCCGTTCGGCATGACCGATTGGGCGGCGCGCGGCACCGCGAGCCAAGCCATCATCCCGGAGTTTCCGTGCAAGGCCGCCTGGAACTCGGCGCATTGGTGCGACCAGAATTTCGACAAGCTGTTCGCCGACTACAATGCCGAGCTCGATCATCAAAAACGGCAGAAGCTGGCGCAGCAGTTGGCTGCGATCGAGAACGACGAGGTTCCGGTCATCATCGGCTACTGGATCGGCGCCCAGCGCGCGACGACCAAAGCCGTGCATGGGCTCGCGGCGGCGCCCGACAACTTCATCGACCTGCGCGGCGTGTGGTTGGCGTGACGGCCGGGCGGGGGCGCGGATGATCGGCATATGGGACGCTTCCTCCTCAAGCGGCTCGGCCTCGCCCTCCTGACCCTGACGCTGGTCTCGATCATTCTCTTCGCCGTCGCGCAGGTGCTGCCGGGCGATGTCGGACGCGCCATTCTCGGCCCCTACGCCGCGGAGGAGCAGGTCGTGGCGCTCGACCATCAACTCGGCGTCGACCGGCCGCTCTTGATCCGCTACTGGGACTGGATCAGTGGCTTCGTCGTGGGCGACTGGGGGACGTCGTATCTGCTCGATGTCCCCGTCGCCTCGATCACGCTCGAGCGCCTGCGCAACTCGGTCATTCTGGGCGGCTTTGCGCTCTGCCTGATCGTGCCGATCTCGATTCTCTTCGGCGTGCTCGCCGCGCTCAACTATCGCAGATGGTTCGATCGGATCATGGCGGTGATCGCGCTGTCGCTGATCGCGCTCCCGGAATTCGTCAGCGGCGTCATCGTCCTCGTCATCTTCGCGGTCAAGCTCGGATGGTTGCCGGTTGCCGCGCACCTGCCCTCGGCCGATCCGCTCGACTGGTTCCGGCAGCTGCTGCTGCCCTCGATACCGCTGATGTTCGTGCTGTTCGGCTACATTTCGCGAATGGCACGCGCCGGCACCGTCGATTCGCTGCGCTCGAACTATGTGCGCACGGCCATTCTCAAAGGCCTGCCGCGCTGGACGGTGATCCGCCGCCACGTGCTGCGCAACTCGCTCTTGCCGACGATCACCGTCATCAGCGTTCAGACCGGTTATTTGGTGGGCGGCCTCGTCGTCACCGAGACGCTGTTCAACTACCCCGGCATCGGCAAGCTGATCTTCGATTCCGCCATCGGCCACGACTTGCCGGTTCTGCAGGCGACGGTGCTGCTGATCGCGCTGCTCTACATGGTCCTGACGCTCGCGGCTGACGTTGTCTACACCGTTCTCAACCCGCGCATCCGCCTCTCGAGCCGCAGCTGAAGGCACTCCCCCGTGAGCGTCGCCGAGCCCCTTGCTCCCGTCGAAGAAACCGTCCCGCGGCGGCGCGCCGGCGAGCTTCTGCGCCCGCTGCTGCGCTCGCCGACCTTTCTCGTCGGATCGGCCATTCTCGCCTTCTGGGTGCTCGATGCGATCTTCTGGCCCGCCATCGTTCCGCAGGACCCGCAGGCGCTCAACGTGGCGCAGACGCTGAAGCCGCCTTCCCCGGCGCATTGGTTCGGCACCGACGATCTCGGCCGCGACGTGCTGTCGCGCACCCTTGCCGGGGCCTCCTCGACCCTCACCGTCGCGCCGGCCGCGACCGCGCTCGGCCTCCTCGGGGGCACTCTGCTCGGGCTCGTCACCGGCTATTTTCGCGGCCTCGTCGACGACATCATCATGCGCGCCGTCGATTCCCTGCTCGCCTTCCCGCTCATCGTCATCGCCGTGCTCGTCCTCGCTGTCCTCGGCCCCTCGGTCATCAACGTCATCCTCGTGATCGCCTTCGTCTTTACGCCGATCGTCGCCCGCACCGTGCGCTCGGCCGTGCTCGGCGAGCGCGAGCGCGAATATGTCAGCGCCGCGAAGCTGCTCGGCAAGTCGAGCGCCGCCATCATGTTCGGCGAGATCCTGCCGAACATCACGGGGCCGCTTGCCGTCGAGGTCACGATCCGCCTCGGCTACGCGATCTTCACCTCGGCGACGCTCTCCTTTCTCTCGCTCGGCATTCAGCAGCCCTCGCCCGATTGGGGACTGACGATCAGCCTCGGGCGCGCCTTTCTGCAGCTGGCGCCGTGGATTGTCCTCTTTCCGGCCGCCGCGCTCGCCACTCTCATCATCGCCGTCAATCTCGTCGCGGACGGCCTCAGACAGGCCTTCGAGGAGTGAGCGGCGCGGCGACAGATCTGGCGCTCGAGGTCGATGGCCTCATCATCAGCTATCGTCGTCGTGGCCAAACCCTGCGCGTCGTCAGCGACGTTTCGCTCGAGATAAGGCGGGGCGAGGCCTACGGCCTCGTCGGCGAATCCGGCTGCGGCAAGACGACGGTGGCCATGGCGATCATGCGCTATCTGCCGGAAAACGCCGTCGTCGAGGCCGGCCGGATCGTCTTCGCCCAGAGCGAGGACCTGCTGCGCGCGAGCCCGGCCAAGCTGAGGGCGCTGCGCGGCGACCGCATGGCCATGGTCTATCAGGATCCGGGCAGCGCCCTGAACCCTTCGCTCACCGTCGGACGCCAAGTCGCCGAGGTTTACGAGTACCACCGCGGCCTCAGCCGGCGCGACGCGCGCGAGGCTGCGCAGAAGATGCTGCGGCAAGTGCAGATTTCGGATCCCGACCGGGTGGTGCGGCGCTACCCGCACGAGCTGTCCGGCGGACAGCAGCAGCGCATCATGTTCGCGATGGCGCTCGCCACCGATCCGGATCTTCTTGTCCTCGACGAGCCGACGACCGGCCTCGACGCCACGGTCGAGGCGGAGGTGCTCGACCTCGTGGCCCAGCTGCGGGCCGAGTTCAAGACCGCGATCCTGTTCATCAGCCACAATCTCGGCATCGTCGCGCGGCTCTGCGAGCGGGTCGGCGTCCTCTATGCGGGGCGCCTCATCGAGGAGGGTCCGGCTCAGGAGCTCTTTGCCGATCCGCGCCATCCCTATACGCTGGCGCTGCTGCGCTGCGTGCCGCGGCTCGGCATGCGCAAGGACAGCCACCGTCTCGATCCCATACCGGGCTCGCTGCCGCCGCTCGGCACCGCTGCCATCAATGCTTGCGTCTATGCGCCGCGCTGCCCGCTGGCGCGCGAGCGCTGCCGCGCCGAGCCTCCGCCGCCTTATGCGGTGGCGGCGCAGCGCTCGACCCGCTGCTTCTTCCATGAGGAGGTGCCGGCGATAGCACCCAGCGACCGCGGCGCAGCGCAAGCGGTCGAGGCGAACCAGCCGGTGCTGCTCGAAATCGAGCATCTGGTCAAGACCTACCGCTCAACGGGCACCGCCGCGACGGTCGTTGCCGACGTGTCCTTCGCGGTGCGACGCGGCGAGGTGCTGGGCCTCGTCGGGGAATCGGGAAGCGGCAAGTCGTCGCTCGCCAAATGCATCGTCGGACTGATCGAACCCACGGCGGGGCGGATCGCGCTCGACGGGGCGACGCTCTCGCATGCTGCTGCCGGGCGCGACCCGGCGCTGCGGCGCGAGCTGCAGATGGTCTTCCAGAACCCGGACACGGCGCTCAATCCGAGCCACACCGTGCGGCATATTCTCGGCGGCGCCGTTCGGCTGCTGTCCGGCTTGCGCGAAAAGGCCAAGGTCGAGAGGCGGATCGCACACCTCGCCGCGTCGGTGCGGCTGCGGCCGCAGCACCTCGACCTCCGCCCGGGCGCGCTGTCCGGCGGCCTCAAACAGCGCGTCGCCATCGCCCGCGCCTTTGCCGGCGCGCCGCGCCTGGTCCTCTGCGACGAACCGACCTCGGCGCTCGACGTCTCCGTTCAGGCCGCGATCCTCAATCTCCTCGCCGAGCTCCAGGCGAGCCAATCGGTCGCCTATCTCTTCATCTCGCACGATCTCGGCGTCGTTCGCTATCTCGCCGACCGGATCGCCGTCATGTATCTCGGCGAGATCGTCGATATCGGACCGGCCGCTTCCGTCTTCAATCCGCCGCATCACCCCTATACCGAAGCGCTGCTCTCGGCGATGCCGGCGATCTCGGAGGGTGAGCGCCGCGCGCGGATCAAGCTTCACGGCACCATTCCGAGCCCGTCCAATCCGCCTTCCGGCTGCCGCTTTCATACGCGCTGCCCGCGTTATCTCGGCGACATCTGCCGCGATCAGGTTCCGCCTTGGCAGCGCGACGCGGCGGGCCACCTTTATCATTGCCATATTGCACCGTCCGATCTCGCGCGCCTTCAGCCGGCGGCCGGAAAGCAGCGAACGGTCGAACCTCGCGGCGCCGAAAGCAAGGAGAGGTCATGATCAGCGAAAGCGACATCGTCGTGGTCGGGTCGGGAGCGCTGGGTTCGAGCGTCGCCTTCCATCTTGCCCGGGAGCACAAGGGCAGCGTGGCCCTCCTCGACAAGGCGGATCTCGCCTCCCAGACCTCGCCGCGCGCGGCGGGGCTTACCTCGCAAGTGCGGCGATCGGATTTGATGACGCGCCTCGCAATGATGGCGGTGAGGAAGATCGAGACCTTCGCGCGCGACACCGGCGAGAGGCTGGTCTATCACCAATCGGGTGCCCTCAAGATCGCGCGGACGGCCGAGCACGAAGCTCAGCTCGCTGCCGAGGTGGCACGCGGCAGGGCGGTCGGCGTCGAACTCGACTTCGTCTCGCCGAGCGAGGCCAAGAGGCGCATGCCCTTTCTCGAGACCACCGGCATCCGCGCCGTCACCTATTCACCAACCGATCTCTATCTCGATCCCGCGCAGATCCCGGTCGGCTATGCGCGCGCGGCCGAATGCCTCGGCGCAACGATGCTGCCGCACACCATGGTGCGCGCCATCGAGGTGAAGAACGGTGCCGTCGACAGGGTGGTGACCGACAAGGGCGCGATCCGTTGCTCCGTCGTCGTCGACGCCGCCGGCGCATGGGCGCGGCAAGTAGCGGCGCTGAGCGGCGCCCATGCGCCGATGGTGCCGACGCGGCACCAGCTGCTGATCACCGAGCCGATCGCCGGCGTCGAGCCCACTCAGTCGATCACCCGCATCATCGACGCCAATGTCTATGTCAGGCCCGACCATGGCGGGCTCATGCTCGGGGGTTACGAGGAACGGCCGCTGCAATACAGCATGAGCGCGTTGACGAGCTCGTTCGACATCAAGGACATGCCCTTGGATCTCGAGATTCTGCGGGCGCTTGCGGGGAGGGTGCGCGAGCAGTTGCCGATTTTCGCGAAGCTCGGCGGCGACATCCGCGTGCGGGAGCATCGAGGCGGCCTGCCGACGATGACCGCGGATGGCGAGCACAGCGTCGGGCCCGTTCCCGAAGCGCGCGGCCTCTTTGTCGCCGGCGGATGTTGTGTCGGCGGCTTGTCGATCGCGCCCGCTGTCGGCGAGGTGCTGGCGCAATGGATCCTCACCGGCGAGGCGCCGATGGATCTCTCGTCCATGGCGCCCGGTCGGGCCGGTGCGGCGCGACGAGACGAGGCGGAGCTCCAAGAGGCGTGCCGGCTCCAATACGCGCATCACTACTGGGAAACGCCGCATGCTCCGCCGGGCTGAGCGCCGGTCCGCTCTTCGCGCCGCTGAGTGATGACGCACCGGGTGCGGGTCGCGCCGCCCCTTGCTCCGGCCGTGAGCCATTGGACTCCCATGAGAGAGAATTGTCGCGCCGGATTCGCGGCCCTAATCTACACTCGTCGGAGGCATTCGGACGGGAGGAGGGACTATGGCCGCGCTCGCGAACTGGATTTCGGCTCTTGGGGCGGCCTCCGCCGCGCTCTTCGTTTCCGCAGCGATGGCGCCGCCAGCGGGTGCGACCGACCGCGATACGCTGGTGATCGGCAAGTCGGGCGATCCCGACAACCTCGACCCGGCGGTGACCGTCACCAACAATAGCTGGACCGCAACCTATCCCGCCTATGAGCGCCTCGTCCGCTTCAAGGTCGTCGACGGCAAGGGCAGCACAAATGTCGAGGGCGAGCTGGCGAAGTCGTGGGAGGCCAGTCCCGACGGCAAGACTTATACCTTCACGCTCGTCGACGGGCACAAATTTGCCGACGGCTCGCCGGTCGACGCTGCCGCGGTCAAGTTCAGCTTCGAGCGCGTGCTGAAGATCAAGAAAGGGCCATACTCGATCTTCGAGCAGATCGGCGCGATCGACGTCGTCGATCCGCACACCGTCCGCTTCACCTTGAAGGAACCTTTCGCGCCCTTCCTCTCAGCCCTCGTCGACGACGCCGGCAGCATCGTCGATCCCAACGTCATGAAGCACGAGACGAACGGCGATATGGGCCAAGCCTATCTTGCCGACCACACCATGGGCAGCGGCGCCTTCGAGGTCACCCACTGGGAGAAAGGCCAGCAGATCGCGATGGCGCCCAATCCGCATTACGCGGGCGCGAAGCCCGCGTTCAAGAGCGTCGTCATCAAGATCGTCAAGGAGGCATCGGCCCGCCGCCTTCAGCTCGAGAAGGGCGATCTCGACATCGCCGAGGACATTCCAATCGACCAGCTCAAGGCGCTGAAGGGCGAGAAGGGCATCAAGATCGTCGACGAGCCGAGCTTCCAGGTGACCTATCTTTACCTCAACAACACGCACAAGCCCCTCGACCAGGTCAAGGTGCGCCAGGCCTTGTCCTACGCCATAGACTACAAGGGCATCATCGACGGCATCCTGCTCGGCCAGGCGGAGCAGATGCGCGGGGCGATTCCCGATGGGATGTGGGGGCACGATCCGTCGGTCATGCAATACAGCTACGATCCGCAGAAGGCCAAGGCGCTCCTTGCCGAGGCCGGCGTCAAGAACGTGAAGCTCGGCTATCTCTACGCCAAGACCGACCCCACTTGGGAGCCGCTCGGCCTCGTCGTTCAGCAGGCGCTCGGCGCCGTCGGGATCAAGGTCGACCTGCAGGAATTCGCCTATCCGACGATGCGCTCCAAGCTCAACGAAGGCGATTTCGACATCGCCGTCGGCAACTGGACGCCCGATTACGCCGACCCGTCGATGTTCATGAACTTCTGGTTCGACTCAAAGCTCAAGGGCCTGCCCGGCGACCGCGCCTTCTACAGCAATCCCAAAGTCGACGAGCTCATCCGCAAGGCCACGGCGACCGTCGACCAGGGCGAGCGGACCAAGCTCTATCAGGAGGCGCAACGCATCGCCGTCGCCGAGGCGCCCTATATCCTCCTCTACCAGCGCAACTACCAGTTCGCGATGCGCGACAACGTCAAGGGTTACGTCTACAACCCGATGCTGCTGCAGATCTGGAACATCGCCTCGATGTCGAAGGAATGAGCGCCTCTCGGCGCGAGAGGCGCCGGATGCGGCGCGTTCGCTCGGCCACGGCGCGCAGCCACGCGCGCTGCGGCCGGGCGCCGGCGGCGTGACCCGCGGTCGGCCCGTCCGATGTCCTTCGCCAATGTCGTGCGCCGGCGCCTCATCTTGCTGGTGTTCGTCGTCTTCGGCGTCAGCCTCGTCACTTTCGCGATCTCGCACATGATCCCGGGCGATCCCGCGCGGATGATGGCGGGCGAGCGGGCCAGCAACGAGGTGGTGGCGCATATGCGGGCGGTGCTCGGCCTCGACAAGCCGCTCGCCGTCCAGTACCTCGCTTATCTGCGCCATCTCGCCCAGGGCGATCTCGGCATCTCGATCCGCACGCAGCGGCCGGTCCTCGATGATCTCGTCCTCTTCTTTCCGGCGACCATCGAGCTCGCGGTGGCGGCGCTTCTCTTTGCGATTCTGCTCGGAGTCCCGCTCGGCGTCCTCTCGGCCATTGCCAAGGACCGCGCCGTCGATCAGGTGACGCGGACCCTATCGGTCACCGGAATCTCGACGCCGGCATTCTGGCTCGGTCTCCTCCTCATCTATCTCTTCTACGGCCGGCTCGGCATCTTTCCCGGTTCCGGCCGGATCGACGGGCCGCCGCCGCTCCACCTCACGGGATTCTATACGCTCGATGCGGCGCTGACCGGAAATTGGCCGGCCTTGGCGAGCGCGCTCGCGCACCTCTTCCTGCCGGCGCTCACCCTCGGCTTCGTTCACCTCGGCATCGTCACCCGCCAGATCCGCTCGGCGATGCTGGAGGTGCTGCAGGAGGACTATGTGAGGACGGCCAAGGCGAGCGGGCTGTCGCGCGCGCAAATCGTCCTCGATCATGCGCTGCGCAATGCGCTCATCCCCTCGGTGACGATGATCGGCCTCGCCTTCGGCGATCTACTTTACGGCGCGGTGCTGACCGAAACGGTTTTCGCCTGGCCAGGCATGGGCAACTACGTCGTCCAGTCGATCGCCGCCCTCGACTTCCCGGCGATCATGGGCTTCACGGTCGTCGCCTCGACCGCCTATGTCCTCGTCAACCTCGCGGTCGACCTCACCTACATGTTCCTCGATCCGCAAATCCGGGCGGTCGGCTGATGGCGGCAACGCAGAAGACGGCGCTCGGCGAGAGCGATCCTGCCGCATCCGCGGCGCCTGGGGTCGGCGGTATCGACTGGCGCTATATCCGCTATCGACTGCGCCGCAGCCCCCTCGCGATGCTCGGCCTCGCCATCATCGCCTTCGCCGCGATCCTCATCCTGGGCGCTCCCTGGCTTGCTCCCTACGATCCCAATCGCCTCGACCTCCTGCATCGTCTCGCGCCGCCCAGCCTCGCCCATCTCTTCGGTACGGACGAGGTCGGGCGCGATCTCCTCTCGCGCATCATCTACGGCTCGCGCGTCTCGATCCCGGTCGGCCTTGCCGTAGTCGGCATCTCGATGGGCGCCGGCACGGTTCTTGGCGCTTTCTCCGGGCTCGTCGGCGGGCGCACCGACACCGTGATCATGCGGATCATGGACGTCGTCCTCTCCTTTCCTTCCTTCGTCATGGCGATCGCCCTCGCCGCGGCGCTCGGCCCCGATCTCGTCAACGCGATGCTGGCGATCGCCATCGTCCGCATCCCGTTCTATGTGCGCTTGGCGCGCGGACAGGCGCTGGCCCTGCGCGAGCGGCCTTACGTCAAGGCTGCGATCAGCTTCGGCGCGCGGCCGCTGACCATCGTCCGCCGCCACATCGTGCCCAACGCGCTCGCCCCCATCATCGTGCAGAGCACGCTCGACATCGGCGGCGCCATCCTGACCGCCTCGGCGCTGAGCTTCATCGGCCTCGGAGCGCAGCAGCCGACCGCGGAATGGGGCGCGATGGTCAGCAACGGCCGCGACTACCTGCTCGATCAGTGGTGGTACCCGACCTTCCCCGGCTTGGCGATCCTTGTCACCGCCGTCGGATTCAACCTCCTCGGCGACGGATTGCGCGACATCTTCGATCCCCGCCTGCGCGGTCGATGACCTTCCCATCTCGCGAGCGCGTCGTTTCGTCCGGCGAGCCCGTCGTCGAGCTTCGCCGCGTCTCGCTCGCCTTCCCGACCTATCGCGGCCGCATCGAGGCGCTGGGCGACGTGACCCTCGCCGTCGGCGCCGGCGAGATCACCGGTCTCGTCGGCGAGTCCGGCTGCGGGAAATCGGTCACCTCGATGTCGGTGATCCGGCTTTTGCCGAAGGGAAGCGCCGAGGTGACCGCGGGGTCGATCCGCGTCCTCGGCCACGACGTCCTTGCGGCGAGTGAAGGCGAGATGGAGCAGGTTCGGGGAAAGCTCGTGTCGATGGTTTTCCAGGAGCCGATGAACGCGCTCAACCCGACCATCCGCATCGGCCGCCAGATCGCGCAAGTGATCCGCCGCCACGAGCGAGTGAGCGCCGCGGCGGCGCAAGCGCGTGCCGAACGGCTGCTCGCCGAGATGCAGGTCCCGGATGCGCGCCGGGTCATGGGGAGCTTCCCCTTCGAGCTGAGCGGCGGGATGCGCCAGCGCGTGCTGCTCGCGATGGCCTTCTCGTGCGACCCGGCGGTCCTCATCGCCGACGAGCCGACGACGGCGCTCGACGTCACTGTCCAGGCGCAGGTCTTGGCGCTCTTGAAGAGCCGAGCCCAAGAGCGCGGCACGTCGGTGCTCTTCGTCACGCATGATCTCGCCGTCGTCGCCCAGCTCTGCGATCGCGTCTACGTCATGTATGCCGGGCATGTCGTCGAGGAGGGGCCGACCACGGCGGTGCTGCGGCACCCGGCGCATCCGTATACGCAAGCCCTGCTGCGCTCGCTTCCCGAGCTCGGGCGGCCGAAGGAGCCGCTCGTCGCCATCGGCGGCACCGTTCCCGACCTTGCTCACCCGCCGTGCGGCTGCGCCTTCCAGCCGCGCTGTGCCGCGGCGCATGCGCGCTGCCACGAGGCCCCGCCTCTGTTGCCGGTGCCGGAGCAGGCGGGCCAGAGCGCCGCCTGCTGGCTGCTGAAGGAGGGGAGGCCGGCCGATGCGCCGGTCGCCGAGACCGGCGAGGCGATGGCCGTCGCTGCGTGCTCGCGCGCGCAACCGCGCGAGCCGCTCCTTGCGCTCGAGCAGGTGAGAGTGCAATTCCCGATCGGCTTCGACTGGCTCGGCCGCGCGCGCGGCCATGTCCACGCGCTGAACGGCGTCGATCTCACCCTCGGCGCCGGCGAAACGCTGGGGGTCGTCGGCGAATCGGGGTGCGGAAAGAGCACTCTCGGCCAGGTCGTGGCGCGGCTGCTGATCCCGTCGGGCGGCACCATTCGCTTCGCCGGCATCGATCTCGCTGCGCTCGCACCGAGCGCGCTGCGCCGCATCCGTCGGCGCTTCCAGATCGTCTTCCAGGACCCGCAGGCATCGCTCGATCCGCGCATTCCGGTGTGGCGCGCAATCACCGAGCCGCTCGCGGTCGCCGGCCGGCATCCGGCTGCTGCGCTCAAGGAGAAGGCCCGTGCCCTGGCGCGCGAGGTTCAGCTCCGCGAGGACCAGCTCGAACGCTATCCGCATGAATTCTCCGGCGGCCAGCGCCAGCGCATCGCCATCGCGCGCGCCCTCGCTCCGGGGCCCGACCTCATCGTCCTCGACGAGCCGACCTCGGCGCTCGATGTCTCGGTGCAGGCGCAGATCCTCAATCTGCTCCTCGATCTGCAGCGGCGGCTCGGCCTCGCCTATCTCTTCATCTCGCACAATGTCGCGGTCGTGCGGCACGTCGCCGACCGCGTCGCGGTGATGTATCTGGGCCAAATCGTCGAGATCGGCGGCGCCGCGGACGTGCTCGACCGGCCGGCACACCCCTATACGCGCGCCCTCGTCGCGGCGGTCCCGAAGCTCGCCGGCGCCGCCGACTCGGCGCCGGGGCTCCGTTCGACGGAGCTGCCGAGCAACGTCCATCTGCCGCAAGGCTGCTTCTTCCGCACGCGCTGCCCCTTCGCCGCGCCGGGCTGCGAAAAGCCGCAGCCGCTGCTCGCCGCGGAGCGGAGCGGCGCCCGAGGCGGGGCCGAGGCGCACCTCGTGCGCTGTCACCGCCTCGGCGACTTGCCTCGAGGATTAGCAGCAAGAGGTCCTTCATGAAGGTGTTCATTGCCGGCCTCGACACCGAGACCAATACCTTCGCGCCCATTCCGACCGGACGGCATGCCTTCGCCGAAGGGTTCATCGCCCATGGCGATGCGACGCGGCGCCCGGAGAACTATTGCTCGGCGCAGCTCAATGTCTGGCGTCGCCGGGCCGAGGAGCGCGGCTGGGAGGTGGCGGAAAGCCTGTGCGCCTTCGCCGAGCCCGGCGGGATCGTCGTCCGCTCTGTCTACGAGGAGTTCCGCGACGAAATCCTGGCCGACCTGCGGCGCGCGATGCCGGTCGATATCGTCGCGCTCGCCTTGCACGGCGCCATGGTGGCCGCCGGCTACGACGACTGCGAGGGTGACATCCTGGCGCGCGTCCGGGAGATTGTCGGCGCAAATGTCCCGATCGGCGCCGAGCTCGATCTTCACTGCCATATTACCGAGGCGATGCTGCGCCATGCGACCGCGCTCGTCGCCTACAAGGAGTACCCGCATATCGACATTCCGGCACGGGCCGAGGATCTCTTCTCGCTGCTCGCCGACGCCGCGACCGGCCGGACTCGCCCGGTCATGGCAAGCTTCGACTGCCGGATGATCAACACCTATCGCACCACAGAGCAGCCGCTGCGCGGCTTCGTCGATCGCATGCTGGCGCTCGAGGGACGCGACGGCATCCTGTCGGTCTCCCTCGGCCACGGCTTCCCCTGGGGCGATGTCGCCGAGATCGGCGCGAAGGTGGTCGTCATCGCCGATGGCGACCGCGGCAAGGCCGAGCGCCTCGCCCGCCGCCTCGGCGAGGAGTTCGTCGCCATGCGCGAGGCGATCGCGCCCCGCTTTCTGACAATGGACGAGGCGCTCGACCGCGCCCTCGCGATCGATGGTGGGCCGGTCGTCATCGCCGACGTCTCGGACAATGCCGGCGGGGGTGCGCCGGGCGATGCGACCTTCTTCCTGAAGCGGGTGCGGGAGCGCGGGCTGCGCAACGTCGCGAGCGCGTTCTACTGGGACCCGGTCGCCGTGCGGTCCGCGATGGAGGCCGGGCTCGGCGCCACTTTCGAGCTGCGGATCGGCGGCAAGTCGGGGCCGGCCTCGGGCGACCCGGTCGACCTCAGGGTGACCGTGAAGGGGCTGGCCGACCGCCTCACGCAACGGTTCGGCCAGGCGCCGGTCGAGATGGGGGCCTCGGCCTGGGTCGCGGCCGACGGCATCGACCTCGTGCTCACCAGCTTACGCACGCAGGTGTTTCATCCCGAGGGCATGACCGGGCTCGGTCTCGATCCCACCCGGCGCAAGCTCGTCATCGTCAAGTCGACGCAGCACTTTCATGCCGGCTTCGCTCCGATCGCCAAGGCCATTCTCTACGCCGCGCCGCCCGGCGCCTTGAGTCCGGACTTCACCGCCATTCCCTACAGCAAGCTGACCCGGCCTTATTGGCCGAAAGTCGCCGACCCGTTCGCCTGACGCGTCTGCGTCAGGCCGTCGAGGCCGCCCAGGCGGATGCGGAAGCTCCAGCAGCCGCTCGGCCGACAAGGCGATCGCGCGGAACGCGAATTCGGCAGCGGCGTTTGCAGGAGGAGCGAAACCGCACCTCGGTCGCTCAATGGGAAAGGGCGGCAGTCTCGGACTGCCGCCCTTGTTCTCGGCGCCGGCCTCGCGGCCGCGGCGAGATCATTGCGGGCTGGACATCGCTATCGCGGATTCCGGTTGTCGCCGCCGCTCTGATGGCGCGCGTTTATCGCGCATTGCTCTTCCACCACGAGATCCTCACGACCTCCGGCGGTGTTGCAGGTCGGTGTCGCCCGCCCGGCATAATATGCCCTGGCCGCTGCCTGCGTCTGCCCCAGATCTTGCGAGCAAGCCGAGGCCAGCGCGAGAACGCCGATCAGGGCCGCGATCGAGAGATGAACTCCAAGCATTCCGACCTCCTTCGATCGATCCCTGGCCCAGCCAAGGTGGAACAAGGGGCGCACTGCGCCGTTCCGTCGTCTCTTTGCGCGCGCAGCGAGCACTTGCGTTCGGAAGGGCCCTCGGGAGAAAAGAATCCGGACATCAGCCGCGCAGATACTCGTTGAACCAATCGAGCGTGCGCTTCCAGGCTTCCGTGGCCGCCGCTTCGTCGTAGCGCGGCGTCGTGTCGTTGTGGAAGCCGTGATTGGCGCCCTTGTAGATGTGCCCCTCATGCGGCACATGCGCCCGCGTCAGCGCGGCATCGAAATCCGGCCATCCTCCCGTGATGCGGGTGTCGAGCTCGGCGTACTGCGCGTTGATCGGCGCCTTGATCTTCGCGACATCGGCGGCGCTCGGCTGGGCGCCGTAGAATGGCACCGCCGCATCGAGATCGGATCCCATCCGTACCGCCAGCTGGTTGACGATGCCGCCGCCGAAGCAGAAGCCGACGGCGCCCAGCTTGCCGGTGCTGTCCGGCCGCGATTTCAGCCACCGCGCCGCAGCGAGAAAATCCTCGAGGATCTTGCCGTGGTCGAGCCGGTTGAACAGCGCCAGCGCCTTCTCGTCGTCGCCGGGATAGCCGCCGAGCGAGGTCAGGGCGTCAGGGGCGAAGGCGATGAAATCGGCGACGGCAAGCCGCCGGGCCACATCCTCGATATAGGGGTTGAGGCCCCGGTTTTCGTGCACGACGAGCACGGCCGGCAATACGGCCGCCGTTGCGGGCCGGACAAGATAACCGCGGATCGTGCCGTTTCCCCGTGGCGACGGCACCGTCACGGTCTCGGCTTTGATGCGCTTGTCGTCCGGCTGAACTTGGATGGCCCAGGCGTAATTCGGCTTGAGCATCTGCAGGAGCGCTGCCGCCGTGAGGCCGCCGACGGCATAGTTTTGGGCTTTGTTCAAAAAACGCCGCCGGCTGATGCGACCGTGGACATAGCCGTCGAAGAGGTCGAGGAGCCCTTGGGGAAAGTCCGATGCCTTCTTTCGTTCCATTCCCATACCTCTGCCTTGGGTTTCGCGCATGGCGCCACGCCGCGCGTCGAAGCTGCACGGCCCAGCACCGCAACGATGCGACGAAAGAAACCCCTTGCCACATCACATGTGCTTGAGCCGCCGCATTCCGAGAGGAGGGTCCTGGAGCGCGTTTTCGAGAGCCATTGTGAGCAAGGGGAGTAACTTTTCAGCAACTCCGGATTCGGCCTGCGGAAGCGCGTTCATGACTCCTGCGCATATCCGATGGCCCTTCTCCTCTGCCGCTGCGACCCGGTCGCGGCGGCAGCCGCGCGCTGTGTAACCGGTCTCTGTAACGACCCGATCGCGCTTGGCCCTAAGTCATTGCCTTAGCAGGGAAATGGTGGAGCAGAGGGGAATCGAACCCCTGGCCTCGACATTGCGAACGTCGCGCTCTCCCAACTGAGCTACTGCCCCACGATCGCGGCGCGGCGACGCGGCGGACTATGGGTATGACGGCGCGGCCTGTCAAGCCGCGCCCGCCGCGCGCGCCACGCGATTGAACGGCGGAGCCATGGCTTGCGCGCAGAGCAAGCCGAGGCTACGGTGCCGGCCGGTTTTGCCACCCACCGAGATGTGCCGATGCGGTCTTTCATCTTGCTGATCGACACTGTGATCAGCATCTACATCTGGCTGCTGGTCGCCTCGGTCGTGCTGAGCTGGCTCGTCGCCTTCAACGTGGTCAACACCTACAATCGCTTCGTCGCCACTGTGGGCGATATGCTCTATCGCCTGACCGAGCCGGCTCTGCGGCCGATCCGCAACATCCTGCCGAATCTCGGCGGCATCGACATCTCGCCGATGGTATTGATTCTGCTGCTTGTCTTCCTGCGCAATCTCCTCTTCGAGTATTTCTATTATTGAGCGGCGGCGTATCCGATCCGGCCGCGCATGACGAAGAGGGGCGCCGCGGGGTGAGTTCGGCTTCGCGCGGGCGGCTGGGGCGATGCTGCGGAGCGAGATCGCGGCGCGCTGGACGGCAGGCGGATTGCGCGACAAGGTAGGGGGATGGCCGGCAGCTTCGCCTCCTTCGTCATCGCGGGCCTCGCCTTTCACGGCAGCCATATCGCGCTGTCGAGCACGCGCCTGCGCGGCAATTTGCGCGATCAGCTCGGCGAGCGCGGCTTTCTCGCCCTTTATTCGCTCCTCGCCCTCGCCACTTTCGCCTGGTTCATCATCGCCTATGTGCACGCGCCCCTGCTGCAGCTCTGGCCCTTCTCGCCGTGGACGGCATGGATTCCGATCCTCGTCATGCCCTTTGCCGCCATCCTGCTGATCGGCGGCTACACGACGGCCAATCCGACGGCGGTCGGAATGGAGCGCTCGGCCGCCGCCGATGATCCGGCGCCCGGCATGCTGCGGGTAACGCGGCATCCCGTCCTTTGGGCGATCGGCCTCTGGGGCCTCTCCCATATCGTCCCCAACGGCGATCTCGCCTCGCTGCTCTTCTTCGGATCGCTGGCGGCGCTGGCGCTCATCGGCACGCTCCTTATCGATCGCAAGAAGCGCCTCGCCCTCGGCAGCAACTGGCCGCGTCTCGCCGAGGTTACCTCCAACATTCCGTTTCTGGCCGTCCTGACCGGACGCTCGCGGCTCCGCCCGCACGAGATCGGGTTGCTGCGCATCGTCGCCGGGCTTCTGCTCTACGCCGTCCTTTTCCTCGCGCACCCCTTCTTCACGGGCCACATCGTCGTCGTGCCGTGAAAGGGCTGCGCGCTCCCTTCATTCGGCGGCGTGCTGGGCGGCGTGACGGCCTTCGGCGAACTCCTCGACGATCTTCCGGTTGAAGGCCGGAATGTCGTCGGGCTTGCGGCTGGTGACAAGGCCGCTATCGACGACGACCTCCTCATCGACCCAGCTCGCCCCGGCGTTCTTGAGGTCGGTCTTGATCGAGGGCCAGGAGGTGAGCTTGCGGCCGCGCACCACATCGGCCTCGACCAGGGTCCAGGGGCCGTGACAAATGGCGCCCACCGGCTTCTTCGCCTCGAAGAAGGCGCGGATGAAGCTGACCGCCTGCGGCTTCGTGCGCAGCGCGTCGGGATTGAGCGCGCCGCCCGGCAGGACGAGGGCGTCGTACTCCTCGGCGCTCACCTCGTCGAGCGTCCGGTCCACCTTGATCTTGTCGGCCTTGTCGTGATGCTTGAACCCCTGGATGGCGCCATCATGGGGCGCGATGACATGAACGGTGGCGCCGGCTTCCATGAGGGCGCGGCGCGGCTCGGTCAACTCAACCTGCTCGAAGCCGTCTGTGGCGACGACGGCGACCTTCTTCCCAGCAAGACTCTGCGCCATTGCTCCTTCTCCATTGAAAGGGGTTACACCTCCAACGATGCCGGGAATGGCCGGTTCCGGGCGCGAGCCGGCGGCGCATCCCCGCCATTCGCCGTTCCCTTTGCCGCCGGGAGCGGTCATAGTCGTGCTCGACCGCTGGTTCGATGGGAAGGCGATGCCGAGAAAGACCGACCGCCGCGCCCGGATCGTCGACGCGGCTCTGAGGCTCGCCGCGGAGCGCGGCTGGTATGGCATCAGCCTTGCCGATATCGCTGCCGAGGCGCGCCTGCCGATGCTGGAGCTCTATGCCCTCTTTCGCTCGAAGACGGCGATTCTCGAAGCGTTCCATCGCCGCCTCGACGAAGCCGTGCTGAGCGGTGGCGAAGCGGAGGAGGGCGAGAGGCCGCGCGACCGTCTGTTCGATTTGCTGATGCGGCGCTTTGACGCGCTCGGCCCGCACAAGCCGGCGGTGAAGGCGATGGCGGAGGGAGCATGGACCGACCCGTTGGCCGCCCTCGCGGCCGCCCCCGCGCTCCTCGATTCCATGATCTGGATGCTCGAAACCGGCGGCGTCTCGGCCAGCGGCCTTGCCGGCCGGTTGCGCGCCAAGCTGTTGCTCGCCATATACCTTTCCGTCCTCCGGGTCTGGCTTGCCGACGAGTCGCCGGACCTTATGAAGACGATGGCGGCTCTCGACCGGCGTCTGCGCCAGGCGGAGCGCTGGCTCGGCTTGGCCCGGGCCGGAAGCGGCGCCGGCGAGCCGGCCCGCGCCGAAGGATGATCCCTAAATTAATTTTGCTGCACTGCAGCAAAACCCCTTGACGATCGGCATGGGCGGCGCGATATAGGCTTATGTTGCAGTGCACAAAGCATCGAGCGGGTGCCCTGCGCAGCCCAGATCTGGGATCTGGAACTCAATCTCGATGAGGAGGGCATTCATGGCGAATACGAGCGGCAAGAACGGTTTCTTCGACGTTACCAAGGTGATGGGCGAGTTTCGCATGCCGGGGATCGACCTCGATGCGGTGGCGGCGGCGCAGCGCAAGAATCTCGAGGCGCTCACCCAGGCGAACCAGCTTGCCGTCGAGGGTGTCCAGGCGGTAGTGCGCCGGCAGGTCGAGATCGCCCGTGAGGCGATGGACGAATTTTCGGCGATGTTCCGCGACTTCGTGCAGACGAACGGCTCGCCCGAGGACCGCTTCGCGAAGCAGGCCGAATATTCGAAGCAGGCGCTCGAGAAAGGCATCGCCAATGCCCGCGAGCTGACCGAACTCGTGGCCAAGGCCAATACCGAGGCGTTCAACGTCATCAACAAGCGCGTCAGCGAGGGCTTCGACGAGGTTCGCGACTTCGCCAAGAAGCGCGTCGGCGCGGCGGCGCGATAAGGCGCCATTAACCTTCCATAGCCGGACAAGGCCGTTCCTCGCGAGCGGCCTTTTTCATGGGCTTGCGGCGCGTGCGAATCTGCGGCACCAGTCGAGGCCGGATAGCATCGCGGAGCGGCGCATGACCATTAGCTACGACGATTTCGCCAAAGTCGACATCCGCGTCGGCACCATCGTCGATGTGCAGCCCTATCCCGAGGCGCGGCGCCCGGCCTTCAAGCTCGCCGTCGATTTCGGCCCGGAGCTCGGCGTCAAGAAATCCTCGGCGCAGTGCACGGCCCATTACGCGCCGGAAACGCTGCTCGGCCGCCAAGTCGCCGCCGTCGTCAACTTCCCGCCGAAGCAGATCGGCAAATTCATGTCCGAGGTGCTGGTGCTGGGCTTTCCGGACGGCAAGGGCGAGGTGGTGCTGATCGGGCCATCGCGAGCTGTGCCCAATGGCGGCCGGCTCTATTGACGCCGCCTCTCGTCGGTGCCGCTGCGAGCCATAACGGTTCCTCGGCAACGACCGAGGGTCACCGAACGCCCAATAACCGCTTGTCCGCGCCGTCTCTTCGCGATCAAATCGGCGCGCGGCTGAAGCCGACGACGATGGAAGAGGGCGGGGGCGGGATGAGGATCTTGTTCATGGATTGCGATGCGGCGCTCAAAGCCGCCTGGGACAAGGTCTATCGCCCCGGCGACGATCCGCCCATCGACATCAACATGACGCCGTTCCCGCGTGAGGCGGTGCCCGACATCGTCGCCGGCTATCAGATCTGCATCGACGACCATTCCTATTTCCCGGAACCCATCCTGAAGCGCTGCACCGATCTGCGCCACATCGTCTATCTCGGGACGGGCGCCGCGAGCTGCATCGACCTCGCCGCGGCCGAGCGGCTCGGCATCGGCATCTCGATCATCAAGGGCTATGGCGACGTCGCCGTCGCCGAGCACACCGTGGCGCTGATGATGGCGGCGGCCCGCGATGTGGCGCGGCAGGACCGGGCGATCCGCGCCGGCATCTGGGATACGCGCGAAGGGGCGCAGCTTCGCGGCAAGGTGCTGGGCCTCATGGGTCTCGGCGGCATCGGGCGCGAGGTGGCGCGCATCGCCGCCGGCATCGGCATGGAGGTCATCGCCTGGAGCCGGACGCCGCGGCCGGAAACCGGCGTCCCCATGGTGGGGCTCGACGAGCTCCTGCGTCGCTCCGACTTCCTCTCCTTGCACCTCATCCTCGGCGAGGAGACGCGCGGCATTCTCGGCTACGACCAGCTGGGGCGGACGAAGCCGGGCGTCATTCTCGTCAACACGGCGCGTGGCGCCCTCGTCGACGAGGTGGCCCTCATCGCTCATCTGCGCTCGGGCCATATCCGGCACGCCGCCCTCGACGTCTTCGCCGACGAGCCGTTGAAGGCCGACCATCCGCTCGCCGCGCTGGAGAACGTGACGCTGACCGCGCATAGCGGCTTCAGCACGCCCGATTCCCTCATGATCCTTCTCCGCCGCGCCATCGACCTCGCGAAGGCGGCGGCCGAGAAAGGGCGGTAGAGCCATGGCGAACTACACCTTCTCCTGCTTCGACGGCCACACCTGCGGAAATCCGGTGCGGCTCGTCGCCGGCGGCGCGCCCGTTCTGCACGGCGCCACGATGAGCGAGCGGCGGCAGGACTTCCTTGCCCGCTTCGACTGGATCCGCCGCGCCCTCATGTTCGAGCCGCGCGGCCACGACGTCATGTCGGGCAGCATTCTTTATCCGCCGCTGCGCGCGGATTGCGACGCGGCGATCCTCTTCATCGAGGTCTCGGGCTGCCTGCCGATGTGCGGGCACGGCACGATCGGCACGGTGACGATGGCGCTCGAGAACGGCCTCGTGACGCCGCGCGAGGAGGGGAAGCTCGCGCTCGACGCGCCCGCCGGCCGCGTCGTCGCCGAGTACCGCCGCGACGGCCGCTTTATCGAGAGCGTCCGCATTCACAACGTCGCCTCCTACTTGGCGGCGAGCGAGGTGCGCATCGAGTGCCCGGAGCTCGGCGAGATCGTGCTCGACATCGCCTATGGCGGCAATTTCTACGCCATCATCGAGCCGCAGAGGAATTACCCCGGCATGGAGGCGCTGTCGGCCGACCGCATCCTCCGCCTCTCGCCCGTGGTGCGGCGCCTTGCCGACCAGGCGGTCAAGCTCGTCCATCCCGAGGATCCCAGCATCAAGGGCGTCAGCCATGTGATGTGGACCGGCAAGCCGCGCGACAAGCGGGCGCATGGGCGGAACGCCGTCTTCTATGGCGAGCGCGCCATCGACCGCTCGCCTTGCGGCACCGGCACCTCGGCCCGCATGGCTCATCTCGTCGCCAAGGGCAAGCTGAGGATCGGCGACGAGTTCGTCCATGAGAGCATCATCGGCAGCCTCTTCGACGGTCGCGTCGAGAGCGCCGCCGAGGTGGGCGGCATCGCCGCCATCCGGCCCTCGATCGCCGGCTGGGCGCGGATGCACGGCATCAACACGATCTTCGTCGACGAGCGCGATCCCTTCCGGCACGGCTTCCAGCTCGTCTGAGCCATGGGCAAGGCGGTCGCCGTCATCGGCGCCGGCATCGTCGGCCTCTGCTGCGCGCGCGTGCTGCAGCGGGCCGGCCACGCCGTCACGGTTTTCGATCCGCAGCCGCCGGCGCGCGGCGCCTCCTTCGGCAATGCCGGCCATATCGCCATCGACCATATCCGCCCGCTGGCGCGGCCCGACATCCTGGCGCAGGTGCCGCGGATGCTGCTCGATCCGCTGGGACCGCTCGCCATTCGCTGGCGCGATGCGCCGCGCCTACTGCCCTGGCTCGCGCGCTTCGCGCTGGCCGCGCGTCCGGCGCAGGTCGCGCGCGGCACGGCGGCGCTCTCGGCGCTTCTCGGCGCGGCGAGCGGCGCCTGGGCGGAGGAGCTGCGCGGATCGAACCTCGCCGGTCTCTTCCGCGCCAAGGGCGCTCTCGTGGTCTATGCGACGGACGCCGCTTTCGCCGCGGCCGCGCGCGAACGCGATATCCTCGCCCGCCACGGCGTCGCGCTCGAAACCATGGAGGGCGCCAAGGCGCGGGTCCTAGCGCCGGGGCTGATGCCCGGCATTCGGCATGCGACCTTTTTCCCGGGCGCCTCGCACACCGTCGATCCCTACGGCCTCGCGCTGGGCCTCGCCGAGGCTTTCCGCCGCGACGGCGGCCGGATCAAAGAGGCCGCCGTGACGGGCGGCGAGAGCGACGGTCAGCGCGTCCTTGCCCTCGCGACGACGCGCGGGCGCTTCGCCGCCGATGCCTTCGTGCTCGCCGCCGGCCTTGCCTCGCGCGAGCTCGGCCCTCTCTTCGGCCTCGCCCTGCCGCTCGCCGCCGAGCGCGGCTATCACCTCATGGTCGAGGCGCCCGAAGCGCGCTTCGAGGTGCCGGTCACCTGGGCCGAGCGCGGCTTCGTAATGACGCCGATGGAAGCCGCCGGCATTCGCCTCGCTGGAACTGTCGAGCTGGCGAGCGCCGCGGCGCCGCCGAGCTGGGAGCGGGCCGAGCTCCTGTTGCGGCACGCGCGAACGCTGTTCCCCGCGCTCGGAGGGCGCGAGGTCTCGCGCTGGATGGGCCTCCGGCCGACCTTTCCCGATTACCTCCCGGCCATCGGCCAGGCGCCCCGCCGCCGCAACCTCTTCATCGCCTGCGGCCATCAGCATATCGGCCTCACCGCCGCCGCGATCACCGGACGCATCATCGGCGCGCTTGTCGCCGGGGCGGCGCCGCCGGTCGACCTCGGAGCCTTCCGCCCCGACCGTTTCGGCGGCACGCGCTGACTAACGTCGGTTCGCCTACATCCCGGTCTTCCGTGCCGTCGCTATGCGCGCGAGGAGCGCCGTCAGAGTGGGGCCGATCCGCTGCAGCTCGTCGCGATGCGCCGCCGAGAGATCGCGCAGCATGGCTTCTGCCGCCGGAGTGAGGGAGACGAGGACGCGGCGGCGGTCGCTGGGCTGGGGCGCGCGGCCGACGATGCCGAGCGCGACGAGCCGGTCGACGAGCCCGACGGCGCTATGATGGCGGATGCCGAGGCGCTCGGCGAGCTCGCCGATGCTGAGCGCCTCGCGCTCGGGAGCACCCTTGATCGCCAGCAGCGCTTGATGCTGCTGCGGCGTCAGACCCGCCTGCCGGGCCGCCGCCTCGCTGAAGAGAATGAATTGCCGCAGCGCCCGGCGAAACGCGGCCAGCGCCTCGTAATCCTCCTTGTCGAGGCTCGGCTCCCCGCTCTCATCCCCGCCGGCAACGCAAGGGTGCGCTGCGTCGAACGCAATCATAATTTACTATCCATTCAACCTCGTAGCCGAATATATCGTAGCACGATATTCGGCCGGGGGAGCGCGGTCCACCGGCGAGATCGCGGGCCCAACTCGATCCTTTCCAGGACATGACAGACCTTTCCGCTTCCGCCGGCGAGCCATCCCCCTCCCGGTTCTCGCGCTTTGCTTCGCCCGACGCCAATCCCCGCAGCACGCTCGGGGATTTCACGACCGATCTGCGCGTCCTGCGGCTGGCGGCGATGGCCCTCCTCGTCGGCACGGCCGGGGCGGGCGCGGCCTGGGCGCTCAACCGGCTGATCGCGCTCATCACCGATCTCGCCGTCCTCGGGCGCGACGCCGCCGTGCGGCTCGCCATCGCCGATCATCACCTCGGTGCGCTTGCCGCCGTCATTCCGGTCATCGGCTGCCTCATCGTCGGCGTCATGGCCCGCTACGGCTCTGAGAAGATCCGCGGCCACGGCATTCCCGAGGCGATGGAGGCGATTCTCTTCGGACAGAGCCGGATTCAGCTCAAAGTCGCCATTCTGAAGCCCCTCTCCTCCGCCATCTCGATCGGCACCGGCGGGCCGTTCGGCGCGGAAGGGCCGATCATCATGACGGGCGGCGCTATCGGCTCGCTCCTGGCGCAGTGCTTTCCGCTGAGCTCGGCCGAGCGAAAGACCTTGCTGGTAGCGGGCGCCGCCGCGGGCATGGCCGCGACCTTCGGAACGCCGGTGGCGGCGGTGCTGCTCGCCGTCGAGCTGCTGCTTTTCGAATGGAAGCCGCGAAGCTTCATCCCGGTCGCGGTGGCGGCCGTGGTCGCGGCGGCCTGGCGGCCCTTGCTGCTGGGGCCGGGGCCGCTCTTTCCGGTTGCCGCCGCGGTTACGCTGCCCTGGTGGGGGCTCATCGCCTGCGCCGCAGTCGGCCTGCTCGCCGGCCTCGGCTCCGGCCTGCTGACGGCGCTCGTCTACGGCTTCGAAGACGCGTTCCAGCGGCTGCCGATCCACTGGATGTGGTGGCCGGCGCTCGGCGGCATCGTCGTCGGCCTCGGCGGGCTCATCGAGCCGCATGCCCTAGGCGTCGGCTACGACAACATTGCGGCGCTGCTGCAAGGGCGCACCGTCGCGCAGGCGGTCATCGTGCTCCTCGTCGTCAAGGCCGTGATCTGGTCGGTGGCTCTCGGCTCCGGCACCTCGGGCGGCGTGCTGGCGCCGCTCCTCATCATGGGGGGCGCGCTCGGCGCGCTCGAAGGCGAGATGATCCCGGCTGCGACGCCCGGCTTCTGGGCGCTCATCGGCATGGCCGCCATCATGGGCGGAACGATGCGCTCGCCCCTGACGGCGACGCTCTTCGCCGTCGAGCTCACCGGCGATATCGGCGCCTTGCTGCCGCTGCTCGCCGCCTGCTCGGTCGCTTTCGCCGTGACCGTGCTGCTCTTGAAGCGCTCGATCCTGACCGAGAAGGTGGCGCGGCGCGGCTTCCACCTCTCGCGCGAATACATCGTCGATCCGTTCGAGACGATCCGCGTCGCGCAGGTCATGGTCGAGCGCGTCGATACCTTGCCCGCCGAGATGACGATCGACGATACCGTCGCTTTCTTCACCGCGCCCGGCCTGGCGCTGCGGCACAAGAGCTATCCCGTCGTCGACGACGAGAACCGCGTCTTGGGTCTCGTCGCCCGCGCCGACGTGCTGCGCTGGACGATGGAAGGCTGGCGGCAAGGCGCCGTCCTCGCCGATGTCGTCAAGCGCGAAAATCTCGCAGTCGCCTATCCCGACGAGCTGGTGGGCCGCCTCGCCGACCGGATGGCGGCTGCCGATGTGGGGCGCGTCCCGGTCGTCCGGCGCTTGGACGGGGTCCTCGTCGGCATGGTGGCGCGGAAGGATTTGCTGCGCGTCCGCGCCATGCTGATCCAGCAGGAACGCGAGCGCGCCGCCGTCATCCGGGCGCCGCGCCCGGCCACGGCGGTCGAGGACCGCGTCTCGGCCGAGGGGCGCGCCTGAGCCCTTCGTTCAGGGGCCGGCGCCGGCGAGCTTCGGCGGCGAAGTCGGCGCCTTGCGCAGGACGCCGAGGCGGCGCAGCACGCTGCCGAGGATCGCGGGCCGGCTCGCCGGTACGAACCGCAGCGCGATGAGCCGTCGCGCCGCCGCCATCGGCAGCACGGCGACCGCGGGAAACCAGAAGGCGAGGGAGAGCCTCGCCGGCCAGGGATCGTTGGCGCCGAAGACCGCTTTGAGGCCGCGCCCGGCGATGCCGAGGGCCCGCTCGCCGGGCACCGGGTGATCGGCCGGCCGCAGCCGCAGCGAGGCGAGGCGGTATTGCAGGTGCAGGATCGCCCGGTCGAGCGGATCGCCCTCGATGGCGATGCCGAGACGTGCCGCATGCTCGCGCAGAAGCGCGACGCGGTGCTGGTCATGGCGGATGAAGCGCGCGAACTTCTCAGGGGCGAGGGCGCGTTGCGCGCCGTCATTGGCGCCGTGGACGCGATAGCTGCCGAGCACCCGGTCGAGCGTCACGACCGCGCCATAGAGCGGCGCCAGCGTGTTGAGCGGGCCGTCGGCGCCGGCCAGAACTGGCGGAACCGGCATGACCTGCTCGAGGAAGTCTCGGCCATAGGCGTTGCCGCTCGTGGGCGGGCAGGGATAGAGCGCCGTCCGCAGGGTCTCGCGGCGAATTGCGGCGGGGCCGAGCGCTGCCCGGTAGTTTGGAAAGACGGCGCCGAGAGCATTGCCGGCGGCGTCGATCGTCGCCAGGCAGAACTGCGCCTTCGCCGTGCCCGGCCGCCACGCCGCGACGACCGCCTCGACCGCCTCGGGGCGCAGCAGGTCGTCGGCATCGAGGAACAGCACGATATCGCCGCGGCTCGCCGCGAAGCCCGCGTTGAACGCGCCGCTCTGGCCCTGATTCTGCTGGAAGACCGCCTTGATCCGATCGCCGTAGGCGGCGATCACCGCGCGCGATTCGTCGGTCGAGCCGTCATCGACGACGATGATCTCGCGGCGCGAATAGGTCTGGGCGAGCGCGCTGTCGATCGCCGCGCCGAGGAAGCGCGCGTAGTTGTAGTTGTCGATGACGATGCTGACGAGCGGCGCGGGCAAGGCGAACTCCGGTCCTGCCGCGCCGACCATCCGGTCCGCGCGGCGAGGGGTGAACAATGCTCGGCCGCGCCGGTTCCGCCCGCGCTGCGCCCATTTGTCACTGCTTTGACATGCGCTCCCGGCGCAACGACCGAGCGAGCTTCGTGTTGACGCGCTGACGAGGTGCCGCGGTGCTGGCCTGGAACAAACAACTCTTTCTCCTGCTCAACGCCCCGGCGCATCCGAGCGAATGGCTCCGCATGGCCGCCGTCGCATTCGCCGACGGTGCGGTCGCCGCGGCGATTGCCTTGATGCTCGCCCTCTGGATCTGGGCGCGCCGCGTCGACCGGGCGGCCTTGCTCTCGACCGCCGCCGGCGTCGCGGTCGCGCTGGCGCTCAATCAGGCGGTGAGCCTGCTCTGGTATGAGCCGCGGCCGTTCATGATCGGCCTCGGCCACACTTTTCTTCCGCATGCGCCGGAGAACTCCTTTCCGAGCGACCACGGGACCCTCGTCTGGAGCCTCGGCCTCGGTCTCGTCGCGACGGATGCCTCCCGGCTCTGGGGCTGGGCCGTCTGTCTTGCCGGCATTGCCGTGGCATGGGCCCGCATTTATCTCGGGCTTCACTTTCCGATCGATATGCTGGCGTCGAGCGTCGTTGCCGCGATCGGCGCCGCCAGCGCGCGGCTGACGCTTCCAGGCATCCGGCGATGGGCGATGCCGTTGGCGCTGCCCGCCTATGAAGGCACCCTCGACTTCCTAGGCCTGCCGAGAGTCCTCTTTCCGCGCTCGCTCCGCGGCGCCGAAGCGGCTCCGCCAATGTCGCCGCAAGTACCAGGCGGCAAGGACCAAAATGGCGGCAATGATGACGGCATCGAAGCGATGCATGATGTCGCGCAAGCGCGGATCGCTGTTCCAGCGCGCGCCCAGCACATATCCGACATAGGCGAGGGCGAAGCACCACGGCCATGAGCCGAGGAAGGTGTAGAGCTGGAATTTGAATTGCCCCATCCGCGCGATGCCGGCGGGCAATGCGATGAAGGTGCGGACGACCGGCAGCAAGCGCCCGATGAAGACGGCAAGGCTGCCATAGCGGGCAAAGAAGCGTTCGGCCGCCGCGAGATCGTGGCGGCTGAGGAGAAGATAGGCGCCCCATTTCTCGACGAAGGGCCGGCCGCCATAGCGCCCGACGGCATAGGCAATGGTTGAGCCGATGTTGCAGCCGACGGCGCCCGCCGTCGCCGCGAGCACGAGATCGAAGCGGCCGGTCGAGACGAGATAGCCGGAGAAGGGCATGATGATCTCGGAGGGCAGCGGTATGCAGGCCGATTCGATGGCCATCAGCCCAGCGACGCCGGCATAGCCGAGGGCAGAGATCGTCGCGACGATCCAGCCCCCGAGTTGCGCGGTCAGGCTGTCGAGCATTCGTCCCCCTTCCGCATCTGCGGCCCCGCAATCCGGCGGACCGATCCGCTCGGCAGAGGGGCGGATAGAAGTACCACAAGCCTCCAACTCCATTGCGGAGACTTTCGGATTTGGTAACGTGAGGTTCCGATGGAGCAGCCTCTTTTGCGCGCAGATCGCGCCAGTCTGCGGTGACGATCGGCAGTGCCTTGAGGTCGGCGGCGACGCTGGCAGGCCTTCCCGAGGGACGGCGCCTGCCCCTTCTCGCGCCGCTCTACCGTCTCTATGAGCATCGCCTGCTCCGCCAGGTTCAGGCCGGAGTGACGCCGCGGCATATCGGCCTCATTCTCGATGGCAACCGCCGCCACGCACGCCAGTATCGGGTGAGCGAGCCGAAGGCGATCTATACGGCCGGCGCCGACAGGCTCGACGATCTGCTCGGCTGGTGCGTCGAGCTCGCCATTCCGGCAATCACGCTGTGGGTGTTCTCGACCGACAATCTCGCGCGCAAGCCCGAGGAGGTCTCGGGCATCCTGGCGGCGATCGAGACCAAGATGGCGCTGCTCGCCGAAGATCCGCGGATTCACCGCCAGCGCATTCGCGTGCGCGCCGTCGGCCGGCTGGAGCTGCTGCCGGCGCGCACCCTGGCGGCGGTGCGCGCCGCCGAGGCGGCGACGGCCGGTTATGCCGGCATGTGCCTCACGATCGCCGCCGCCTATGGCGGCCGCCAGGAGATCACCGATGCGGTCCAGGCGCTGCTGCGCGACCAGCTCGAGCACGGCAAGCGGCTCGAAGAGGCGATCGATCTCGTCACGACCGAGGCGATCGGCCGCTATCTCTACGCGCCCGACCTGCCCGATCCCGACCTCATCATCCGCACCAGCGGCGAGATCCGGTTGTCGGGCTTCCTCCTGTGGCAGAGCGCCTATAGCGAGTTCTACTTCACCGACGTCTTCTGGCCGGCCTTCCGCCGCATCGACTTCCTGCGCGCGGTCCGCGACTTCCAGCGGCGCCGGCGCCGCTTCGGGCAGTAGCGGACGCCGCTCGCGAACGGCGTTGCGCGCGCCCCTCCGCCGCTTTACGGTACCGCCGCCCTCGACATCTTCGGACGATTTCCCATCATGGCCTTTCTCTCGCAGCGCCTCGCGCGCATCAAGCCCTCGCCGACCATCGCGGTGACCCAGAAGGCGGCCGAGCTGAAAGCCGCCGGACGCGACGTCATCGGCCTCGGGGCGGGCGAGCCCGATTTCGACACGCCGCCGCATATCATCGAGGCGGCAGAGGCGGCGATGCGCCGCGGCGAGACACGCTACACGGCGGTCGATGGGACGCCGGCGCTGAAAGCGGCCGTTTGCGGCAAGTTCAAGCGCGAGAACGGGCTCGACTACAAGCCCAATCAGATCACCGTCGGCACCGGCGGCAAGCAGGTGCTCTACAACGCCCTGATGGCGACGCTCGATCCCGGCGACGAGGTCGTCATCCCCGCGCCCTATTGGGTCTCCTATCCCGATATCGTCGCGCTCTGCGAGGCGACGCCCGTCGCCGTCAATTGCCCGCAGAACAACGGCTTCAAGCTGCGGCCCGAGGACCTCGACGCGGCGATCACGCCGCGCACCAAATGGCTTATCCTCAACTCGCCCTCGAACCCGACCGGCGCCGCCTACACAGCGGCCGAGCTCAAGGAGCTGGCGGCGGTGCTGCTGAAGCACCCGCATGTCTGGGTCATGACCGACGACATGTACGAGCATTTGGTTTATGACGATTTCCGCTTCGCCACGATTGCCGCGGTCGAGCCGCGCCTCTATGAGCGCACGCTCACCGTCAACGGCGTCTCCAAGGCCTATTGCATGACCGGCTGGCGCATCGGCTATGGCGGCGGACCGGTGCCGCTCATCAAGGCGATGGCCACCTTGCAGTCGCAATCGACCTCGAACCCGAGCTCGATCAGCCAGGCGGCGGCGGTGGCGGCGCTCAACGGCCCCACCGACTTCATCCCGCGCAACAACGCCGCCTTCAAGGCGCGGCGCGACCTCGTCGTCGACATGCTGAACAAGGCGAAAGGCCTCCATTGTCCGCGGCCGGAGGGCGCCTTCTACGTCTATCCCTCCTGCGCCGGCGCCATCGGCCGCACCACCCCGAAGGGCAAGCGCATCGCCACGGACAGCGATTTCGTCGAGTATCTGCTGGAGGCGGAAGGGGTCGCGGTCGTGCAGGGGGCCGCCTTCGGCCTCAGCCCCCATTTTCGCATCTCCTACGCGACCTCGACGGAGGCGCTCAAAGAGGCGTGCACGCGCATCCAGCGCGCTTGCGCGGCGCTGGAGTAGGCATAAAGTCATCGCGATCAGAGCGAAGCGATCCAGCCTCTCGTAAGGGGGCTGGAGGATCGCTTCGCCTTCGGCTCGAAATGACAGTTGTTACTGGAAGGCGACGGTGACGAGTTCGTAGGATTTGGCGCCGCGCGGCGTCGCGACCTCGACGCTCTCGCCGATCTGCTTGCCGATGAGGGCGCGCGCCAAGGGCGAGGTCACGGAGAGCCGGCCCTGGCTTATATCGGCTTCGTCCTCGCCGACGATCTGAAAGGTCTGCTCCTCGTCCGTCTCCTCGTCGGCCAGGGTGACCGTGGCGCCGAATTTCACGATCGAGCCCGACAGCTTCGAGACATCGATGATCTCTGCGCGCGCGATCTTGTCTTCGAGCTCCATCACACGGCCCTCGATAAAGCCTTGCCGCTCGCGTGCCGCATGGTATTCGGCGTTTTCCGACAGGTCGCCGTGATCACGCGCCTCGGCGATCGCCCGGATGATCGCTGGCCGATCGACCGATTTCAGCCGTTTCAGCTCTTCCTGAAGGCGGTTGTAGCCTTCCGAGGTCATCGGAACCTTGTTCATTTTTTGAACTTCGACCAGTGGCTGGGGATGGTCCAATGTCGCAAATGCCGCCCTCGCCCGGCCATTCCTGGCCGGTGGCGGTCGAAATTTGGTGCTTAAAAATAAGATTGCAGAGTTGCGACTTCAAGAGCGCCCGATTTGAGCGCGGCAATGGCTTGGACAGCGGCGCGGGCACCCGAGACGGTCGTGTAATAGGGAATATTGTTGGTCAAGGCGGTCCGGCGCAGGCTGAAGCTGTCGGCCGTCGCCTGCGCGCCCTCGGTCGTGTTGAAAACGAGCTGCACGCTGCCGCTCAACATCAGATCGACGATGTGCGGGCGTCCTTCCAGCACTTTGTTTACCGTGGCGGCGGGCAGCCCCGCCGTCTCGGCGAGATAGCGCGCCGTTCCGGTCGTCGCGACGAGCGAAAAGCCCATTTCGAGGAGGCGGCGGCAGGGCTCGACGAGCGCCGCCTTGTCGCGGTCGCGGACCGAGACGAAGACGGTGCCGGCGCGCGGCAGATCGACGCCGGCGCCGAGCTGCGCCTTGGCGAATGCGCGACCGAAATCGGCGTCGAGCCCCATGACTTCGCCGGTCGATTTCATCTCGGGGCCGAGAATGATGTCGACGCCGGGGAAGCGGGCGAAGGGGAAGACCGCCTCTTTCACCGCGACATGGTTGCGCAGGACGGGCCGGCCGCTGAAGCCGGATTGCGGCAGCTCGAAGGCCGAGAGGTTCTCGCCGGCCATGATCCGGGCCGCGATCTTGGCAATGGGGACGCCGGTCGCCTTGGCGACGAAGGGGACGGTCCGCGAGGCGCGCGGATTGACCTCGAGGACGTAGATGTCGCGGTCTTTGACGGCGTACTGCACGTTCATGAGGCCGATGACGCCGAGCGCCCGGGCAAGCGCCGTCGTCTGGCGGCCGATCTCGGCCACCACCTCCTCCGGCAGGGAATAGGGCGGCAGCGAGCAGGCGCTGTCGCCCGAATGGATGCCGGCCTCCTCGATATGCTCCATGATGCCGGCGACGTAGACTTCGGCGCCGTCGGCCAAGGCATCGACATCGACTTCGATCGCGTCCTGAAGGTAGCGGTCAATCAGCACCGGGCTCGTGCCGGAGACCTTGACCGCACGGGCCATATAGCGGTCGAGGGCGGCCGCGCTGTGGACGATCTCCATGGCGCGCCCTCCGAGAACGTAGGACGGGCGGATGACGACGGGATAGCCGATCGCGGCGGCGACGGTCTCGGCCTCTTCGAGCGAGGTCGCGGTGCCGTTCGCTGGCTGCCGCAGCCCGAGGCGCTCCAGGAGTTGCTGGAAGCGCCGGCGGTCTTCGGCAAGATCGATCGCATCGGGCGAGGTGCCGAGGATCGGGATCCGCGCCTTTTCCAGGGCCGCGGCGAGCTTCAGCGGGGTCTGCCCGCCGAGCTGCACGATGACGCCGAGCACCCGCCCGCGGCGCTGCTCGACGCGCACGAGCTCGATCACGTCCTCGGCCGTCAGCGGCTCGAAATAGAGCCGGTCGGAGGTGTCGTAATCGGTCGAGACGGTCTCGGGATTGCAATTCACCATGATCGTCTCGATGCCGCGGGCCTTGAGGCTGTAGGCGGCATGGACGCAGCAATAATCGAACTCGATGCCCTGGCCGATGCGGTTGGGGCCGCCGCCGAGGATGATGACCTTGTCGCGTTCGCTCGGCTCGGCCTCGCATTCGGGCGGATTGATGCCGTCGCCCTCATAGGTCGAGTACATATAGGGCGTCTGCGAGGCGAATTCGGCGGCGCAGGTGTCGATGCGCTTGTAGACGGGGCGGACGACCAGTGCCGCGCGCAGCGCCGCGACCTCGCTTTCGCCGCAGCCCGCGAGCTCGGCGAGGCGGGCGTCGGAGAAGCCCATCTGCTTGAGGCGGAGGAGCCCCGTCGCATCTCGCGGCAAGCCGTCGCGCCGCACCCGTTCCTCGGCGGCGACGATGGCGGCGATCTCTTCGAGGAACCACGGCTCGTATTTGCAGGCGGCGTGGATCTCGGCGACCGTCAGCCCGAAGCGGAAGGCCTGGGCGATGACGAGAAGACGGTCGGGAGTGGGCCGCGCCAGGGCGGCGCGCACGACGTCCTTGTCGGCGCCGCCGCCGGCGCAGCCCGGAATCTCGACCTCGTTGAAGCCGGTGAGGCCGGTCTCCATCGAGCGCAGCGCCTTCTGCACCGATTCGGCGAAGCTGCGGCCGATCGCCATCGCCTCCCCCACCGACTTCATCGAGGTCGACAGCAGCGGCTCGGCTCCGGGAAACTTCTCGAAAGTGAAGCGCGGCATCTTGGTGACGACGTAATCGATCGTCGGCTCGAAGGAGGCGGGGGTGACCCGCGTGATCTCGTTCTGCAGCTCGTCGAGCGTATAGCCGACAGCGAGCTTCGCCGCGACCTTGGCGATCGGAAAGCCGGTCGCCTTCGAGGCGAGGGCGGATGAGCGCGAGACGCGCGGATTCATCTCGATGATGACGAGGCGGCCATTCGCGGGGTTGACGGCGAATTGCACGTTGGAGCCGCCGGTATCGACGCCGATCTCGCGCAGCACCGCGATCGAGGCGTCGCGCATCGCCTGGTATTCCTTGTCCGTGAGCGTCAGGGCCGGCGCGACTGTCACGCTGTCGCCGGTATGGACCCCCATCGGATCGACATTCTCGATGGAGCAGACGATGATGCAGTTGTCGGCGCGGTCGCGCACGACCTCCATCTCGTATTCCTTCCAGCCGAGCACGGATTCCTCGATGAGCACCTCGTGCGTCGGCGAGGCTCTGAGGCCGCCCGCGGCGATTTCGCGGAATTCCTCGGTGTTGTAGGCGATGCCGCCGCCCGTGCCGCCCAGCGTGAAGGACGGGCGGATGATGGCGGGAAGGCCCACCTCGTCCAGCGCCGCCATCGCCTCGTCGATGGAGCGGGCGAGGCGGCTCTTCGGCGATTGCAGCCCGATCCGGTCCATCGCTTCGCGGAAGAGGAGGCGATCCTCGGCCTTGGCGATCGCCGCCTCGTTGGCGCCGATGAGCTGCACGCCGTGCCGCGCGAGGGTGCCGTCGCGGACGAGCGCCATCGCGGTGTTGAGCGCCGTCTGGCCACCCATCGTCGGCAACAGCGCATCCGGGCGCTCCTTGGCGATGATCTTCGCGACGAAGTCGGGAGTGATCGGCTCGATATAGGTCGCATCCGCCAGCTCCGGATCGGTCATGATCGTCGCCGGATTCGAATTGACGAGGATGACGCGGTAGCCTTCCTCCTTCAGCGCCTTGCAGGCCTGCGCCCCGGAATAATCGAACTCGCAGGCCTGGCCGATGATGATCGGCCCCGCCCCGATGATGAGGATGGAGCGGATGTCGCTGCGCTTAGGCATGACGAACCGAGTGTGAGGCGAAATAATCGGCGGCGATGCGCGATGAAAAAGCTCCCTCCCCTCTTGCGGGCGAGGAGCGAGAAGGGGGGAGCGGCGTCGCCCTCACCGTTGCGCGTCCATCATCGCGACGAAGCGCTTGAAGAGGTGGTTGCTGTCCCTGGGGCCGGGGCTCGCCTCGGGATGATGCTGTACCGAGAAGATCGGCTTGCCGGCGACGCGCAGACCCTCGTTGCTGCCATCGAAGAGCGACACATGCGTCTGCACGACATCGCCAGGCAGGCTCTCCGGCACGACGACGAAGCCGTGATTCTGGCTGGTGATCTCCACCTTCGCCGTATCGAGCTCCTTCACCGGGTGATTGGCGCCGCGATGGCCGATCGCCATTTTCCGCGTCTTGCCGCCGAGCGCCAGCGCCAGCAACTGGTGGCCGAGGCAGATGCCGAAGATCGGCTTGCCCGCGGCGATGAGGTCGCGGATCGCCGGGACCGCGTATTCGCCGGTCGCAGCCGGATCGCCGGGGCCGTTGGAGAGGAAGATGCCGTCAGGGTCGTGGCGCAGAATGTCCGCGCTCGTCGCGGTCGCCGGCACCACGGTGACCCGGCAGCCCTCGGCCGCGAGCTGGCGCAGGATGTTGCGCTTCGCGCCGTAGTCGACGGCGACGACGTGGAAGCGCGGATGGTCCTGCCGGCCATAGCCGTGCTGCGGCGACCAGACCGTCTCGTCCCAGCAATAGGTCTGGCGGCAGCTCACCTCCTTGGCGAGATCCATGCCTTCGAGCCCGGGCCAGGCGCGCGCCTTCGCCGCGAGCCCCGCGATCGCCGACGGATCGCGCACCGGATAGGCCACGATCCCGTTGGGCGGGCCGCCGTCGCGGATGCGCCGCGTGAGGCGGCGCGTGTCGATGCCGGCGATGCCGGTGAGGCCGAAGGATTTGAGCCAAGTGTCGAAGTGCTGGAGGGCGCGCCAATTGGCGGGCGAGGTGATGTCGGCGCGCAGCACCAGGCCGCGCGCCGCCGGATTCGTCGTCTCGATGTCCTCGCGATTGGCGCCGACATTGCCGATATGCGGGAAGGTGAAGGCGATGATCTGCCCGGCATAGGAAGGATCGGTCATGATCTCCTGATAGCCGGTCATCGAGGTGTTGAAGCAGACCTCGCCCAGCGCCTCGCCTTCGGCGCCGATCCCCTTGCCCCACCAGACGCTGCCATCGCCCAGCACCAGCGCGGCGTTGCAATCGGGCGGTCGCACCGGTGCGGGCGCGCTCTCACCATCGGTCATCGGGGCTGTCTTCCTTCCATGCGCGCCCGCCGCCGCGCCGATCCGGCAGGGCCGGCGGCGCCCGAAAGCTCGGCGCTTGGGCAACGAGGGATGAGATAATCTGCCGGCAGCCCAGCGTCAAGCCGCGTGGTCGAGTCAACCGCCAATATTTTCAAAGACTTGCCTGCTTTGCAAATTGCCAGGCCACCGGTGTTTGCGATAGGATTGCGACTTTCCTTCACGACGGGGTGACGCGATGTTGCGCGCGCAGCTCAATGACGCCTTGAAGGCGGCGATGAAAGCGCATGATGCGCGCGCCGTCTCGACCCTGCGCATGGTGCTGGCGAAGCTCAAGGACCAGGACATCGCCGCGCGCGCCAAGGGCAACATGTCCGGCATCGGCGATGCGGAAATCCAGCAGATGCTGCAGGCGATGGTGAAGCAGCGCCGCGAATCGATCGCCCTCTACAAGCAGGGCAACCGCCCCGAGCTCGTTGAGCAGGAGGAGGGCGAAATCGCCGTGATCGAGCGCTTCATGCCGAAGCAGCTCTCCGACGCCGAGATGGAGGCCGCGGTCGCCGATGCCATCGCCGCGACCGGCGCCAAGAGCGCCAAGGATATGGGCCGCGTGATGGCGGTGCTGCGCGAAAAGCACGCGGGCCAGATCGACATGGCGAAGGCGGGCGCGGCGGCGAAGGCGCGGCTGGGGTAGGTTGCGGACGAATTTTTTCTGACTCCCTCTCCCGCTTGCGGGAGAGGGTCGGGGTGAGGGGAATGGGAGCACTGACGAAGCCGCAGATAGCACGCAGAGTGCCCTCACCCTGCCCTCTCCCGCTCGCGGGAGAGGGTTTTCCATTGGCGTAGTCATGTCCTTCCCGCCCTCCTTCCTCGACGAGTTGCGCGCGCGCTCTTCGCTCGCCCAGGTGGTCGGGCGTCGGGTCAGGCTGACGAAGCGCGGCCGCGACTTCGTCGGCCTCTGCCCCTTCCACAAGGAGAAGACGCCCTCCTTCAACGTCGTCGAGGACAAGGGCTTCTTCCATTGCTTCGGCTGCGGCGCGCATGGCGACGTCATCGGCTTCGTCATGCAGAGCAGCGGGCTCGGCTTCCGCGAGGCGGTCGAGCAGCTCGCCGCCGAAGCGGGGCTCGAAGTGCCGCGCGCCTCGCCGCAGGAAATGGCGAGGGCGCAGCGCCAGGTCGATCTGCAAGCGGCGATGGCGGCGGCCTGCCGCTTCTTCGAGGAGCAGCTCTGGTCGCCGCGCGGCGCCGGCGCGCTCGCCTATTTGCGCCAGCGCGGCCTCGACGAGGCGACGATCCGGCGCTTCCGCCTCGGCTTCGCCCCCGACGCGCGCGACGGGCTGAAGCGCGCGCTCGCCGGCGTGCCGGAGGCGCTCTTGGTCGAAGGCGGCCTGCTGCGGCGGCCGGATGACGGGGGCGCCAGCTACGACTGGTTCCGCAACCGCATCATCTTCCCGATCGGCGACCGCGGCGGCCGCGTCATCGCCTTCGGCGGGCGCGTTCTCGGCGACGGGCAGCCCAAATACCTCAATTCGCCGGACACGCCGCTCTTCCAGAAGGGGCGCGTCCTTTACGGCTGGGCGGCGGCGCGCGAGGCCGCGCAGAAGGCGCCCTCGGCGATCGTCACCGAAGGCTATATGGATGTCATCGCGCTGCACCGCGCCGGCTTCGCGACGGCTGTGGCGCCGCTCGGCACGGCGCTGACCGAGGCGCAGATCGAGGAGCTGTGGCGCCTTGCGCCCGAGCCCATCCTCTGCTTCGACGGCGATGCCGCGGGCGAGCGCGCCGCGCTGCGCGCCGCCGAGCGCGCCTTGCCGATCCTGCGGCCGGGCCTCACCTTGCGCTTTGCGAGCCTTCCGGCCGGCGAGGATCCGGACACGCTCATCCTGCGCTTCGGCGCGGCGACGATGCGGGAAATCCTCGACGCGGCGCGACCCCTCGGCGAAGTGATATGGGCGGCCGAGCGCGGGAGCGGCGCGCTCGCCACGCCCGAGCGCCGCGCCGCCCTCGAACGGCGCCTCGAAGAGCGCGCGCGTGCCATCGCCGACCGGGATGTCGCCAAGAATTACCGGCAATTCTTCCGGAACAAGCTGTTCGAGGCGTTCAGCGCCGGGCGCGGAAGAGGGCGGCCGGGCGCCAAGGCCGCGCGCTTCAAGGAACCGCTGCCGGACCAGGTGCCGCCCAGCAATCCCGACCCGCGGCGCCTGTTGCGTCGCCGCTCCGAGCAGGCGCTTCTCGCCGCCATCCTTAACCATCCGGTGCTGCTCGACGAATTGGCCGAGGAACTCGCGTCCTTCGACTTCTCGGCCCCTGAACTTGACAAGCTCCGCGGGGCGATTTTAAACCTCGCGGCTCTACATTCCGAGCTTGACGCGCAGAGGCTGAGAGACCACCTCTGTCAGGACGGATTCACCCGGGCCGTGGATGGATTGCTCAATAGCCAAGTCTATAACCACGCTCGCTTTTCCCGACCCGATGCCGAATTGGCGGTCGTTCGCGAAGGCTGGCGGCGGGTATGCCACGGCTTGCAGGAGAGCGGCCAGCTCGCCCTTGAGATCGACCGGGCCGAGCGGGAGCTGGCGCAGGACATGACGGATTCGGCGCAGGCGCGGCTGGCGCGGCTCGTCGTCCTCAAGCAGCGGCGCGAGGGCGCGGAAGGAGCGGCCGAGGACGAGGCGGCGGGAGACGGGACTCATTGAGACGGCGTCGCGCGGGGCGCCGAGAGACTGTTCGGAATCAGCGGCCGGGATGCGGTGCAGCGCACGGCATCGCCGGCTGGCTTTTGCGTTAAGGGTTGAGGCGGATGGCGACAAAGGCGGCGAATGCGGCGGAAGCGACCGAAGCGCGCGAAGAGGTGGCGGAAGGTCCGCTGCTCGATGCGATTGCCGCGACCATCAAGAAGATGGTCGCGCGCGGCAAGGAGCGCGGCTACGTCACTTATGACGAGCTGAACGCAGCGCTGCCGCCCGACCAGGTCTCCTCCGAGCAGATCGAGGACACGATGACGATGCTCTCCGAGCTCGGCGTCAACGTCATCGAGAGCGAGGAAGGCGAGGAGGCCGGCGCCGCCGGCGCCGATGAGAGCGACGGCGAGAGCGAGCGCAGCGTCGGCAATCTCGATGACGAGGATATCGGCCGCACCGACGATCCCGTGCGCATGTATCTGCGCGAGATGGGCTCGGTCGAGCTGCTCTCGCGCGAAGGCGAAATCGCCATCGCCAAGCGCATCGAGGCCGGCCGCGACATGATGATCGGCGGCATCTGCGAGAGCCCGCTGACGATCCGCGCCCTCGTCGGCTGGCGCGACGCCCTGCTCGAGGGCAAGATGCTGCTGCGCGACATCATCGATCTCGACGCCACCTATGGCAGCAACGTCTTCGCCCAGCCGGGCGACGGCGCGGCCGAAGCGGGCGAGGCGGCGGAGAGCGAGGCCGAGGTCGAGGGCGGCGAGGCCGAGGGCGATGCCGAGGCGCCGCCCGAGCTCGGCGGCGAGGAGCCCGAGGAAAGCTCCATCTCGCTCGCCGCCATGGAGCAGCAGCTTAAGCCCCAGGTGCTCGAAACCTTCGACGAGATCGCGGCGCTCTACAAGAAGCTGCACAAGCTGCAGGAGCAGCGCCTCGCCGCGATGCAGAAGGGCGATGCGCTCGCGCGGGCGACGGAGAAGCGCTACGACAAGCTCAAGGCCGAGATGGTCGAGAAGATGGAGCGCGTCCGTCTCAACAACGCGCGCATTGAGGTGCTGGTCGAGCAGCTCTACGATCTGAACCGCCGCCTCATGGGCGTCGAAGGGCGCCTCCTGCGCCTTGCCGAAGCCTCCGGCGTCAAGCGTCAGGATTTCCTGAAGCAGTATTTCGGCAGCGAGCTCGCGCCCAACTGGCTCGACCAGATGCGCGAGCTGCCGGGCCGCGGCTGGGCCAATCTGACGACGCGCCACGCCGAGGAGGTGCTGCAGCTGCGCGCTCAGGTCGCCGAGATCGCCGGCGAGAGCGGGCTGCCGGTCAGCGAGTTCCGCCGCATCGTCGGCACGGTGCAGCGCGGCGAGCGCGAGGCCGGGCGCGCCAAGAAGGAGATGGTCGAGGCCAATCTCCGCCTCGTCATCTCGATCGCCAAGAAATACACCAATCGCGGCCTCCAATTCCTCGATCTCATCCAGGAAGGCAATATCGGCCTGATGAAAGCGGTCGATAAGTTCGAGTACCGCCGCGGCTACAAATTCTCGACTTACGCGACTTGGTGGATTCGCCAGGCGATCACCCGCTCGATCGCCGACCAGGCGCGCACCATCCGCATCCCGGTGCATATGATCGAGACGATCAACAAGCTCGTCCGCACCTCGCGCCAGATGCTGCACGAGATCGGCCGCGAGCCGACGCCCGAGGAGCTCGCCGAGAAGCTGGCGATGCCGCTCGAGAAGGTGCGCAAGGTCCTGAAGATCGCCAAGGAGCCGATCAGCCTCGAAACGCCGATCGGCGACGAGGAGGACAGCCACCTCGGCGACTTCATCGAGGACAAGAACGCGGTCCTGCCCCTGGATGCCGCCATCCAGGCCAATCTGCGCGAGACGACGACGCGCGTCCTCGCCTCGCTGACGGCGCGCGAGGAGCGGGTGCTGCGCATGCGCTTCGGCATCGGCATGAACACCGACCACACTCTCGAGGAGGTCGGCCAGCAATTCTCGGTGACGCGCGAGCGCATCCGCCAGATCGAGGCCAAGGCGCTGCGCAAGCTGAAGCACCCCTCGCGCTCGCGCAAGCTGCGGAGCTTCCTCGATACGTGATGCAGCCGTCGGCGTTCAGCCGTCAGCTTTCGGCGCTCGGCAAGCTGAGAGCTGACAGCTGACAGCTGACAGCTGACAGCTTATAGCTTCCCCCGGGGCCCGTAGTTCAGCTGGTCAGAACGCGCCGCTCATAACGGTGTTGTCGCAGGTTCGAGTCCTGCCGGGCCCACTTTTCTGTAATGTACATTCCAGTGCCGCTGATCTTGCACTCGCTGGAGGCGGGGCAAGCCGGCGGCGATTGTCCGTGACTATGCGCAAGCGTGTCGGCGTAACCGATCACTGCTCGTTGGGAGGAAGCTTGGCATAGCCTTTATGGGCGACGGGCAGATGCCATCTCCAGTGAATTGCCAACACCCGCAGGCCAAAGCAGATCAAACCGCCGCTTACGGTGGTAACAATAAGGGGAAGATGCAACATGCTGCCTCCCACCACGATGGCCGCGCCAGCCAGCGCAGCCACGGCGTAAAGATCGGAGCGCAGCACGGCCGGAATTTCGGCAAGTAGCACATCGCGGGTGACGCCGCCGCCGATGCCCGTCAACATCCCGAGCAGCGCCGCCATCACCGGGCTTAAGTGGAAGGCGAGCGCTTTCTCTGTGCCTGCAACGGCAAAAAAGGCCAAACCCGCCGCATCCAGCAGCCGCACCGAATTGCTGAACTTCTCGATCAGGGACGACCAGAAGAAGGCGATCAGGCCCGCCGCAACCGAGACCCCCAGATAGCGCCAATCCATCAAGGCGGCGGGTGGCACCGCGCCAATCAGCAGATCGCGGAGGATTCCGCCGAAGCTCGATGCCGCGAACGAAAGCACGAGAACCCCGAACACATCCAGGTTCCGCTTGATACCGGCCATCGCGCCGCTGAGGGCGAAGGCAAACGTCCCTCCCAGATCGAGAAAAAGAACAAGGGTCCGTTGAACTTCAGCCGCCGCCTGTAGCTCAGTTATCGCCATTTATCCCCCCAAGACGCCATTTATCGGGCGTTCCAGGCCAGCGCCGCTACCACCATAGCTTCTACGCCGGTTTCGAGGGTCGGGTGCAGCACGGGCGCAAAGTGCGGGCTGTGATTGACCGGCAAATCGTTTAGGCGGCCTTCCTCTTTTGCTTTGGAATAGACGGCGGGATCTGTGCCACCGACGAACCAGAAAACCGAGGGCGCGTGCCATGCGGTCCCGAAGCATCCGAAATCCTCGCTCGCCGGCGCTGGGCCGGTATGACGGACGCGATCGGCGGAAAAATGCGCGCGTAGCGCGGCTGCGACCCGGTCGCTTGCCGTCTTGTCGTTGACGTTGAGAGGATAAGAGTCGAGCGAGGTGATCTCCGGCGGGCGCGGCGCGCCCGACGCCTCCGCTTCCGCATTCACGATCCGCTCTATGGCGGCGAGCACCCGTTTGCGAACCCCGGCATCGAACGTCCGCACGTTCAGCTTGATGATCGCTTCATCCGGGATGACATTCTCCTTTGTGCCAGCCTGCAAGACGCCGATGGTGACCACGGCGGCTTCAGTCGCGGCGACCTCGCGCGAGACAATGGTTAGGAGCCGCAAGACTGTTGCCGCCGCCATGACGACCGGATCGATGCTGGCCTGAGGCATTGATCCGTGCGCACCACGCCCGAACAGTCGAATTTGCAGACTGTCCGCCGCCGAGGTAATCGGCCCGGCGCTGCCGGCAACAGTACCCGCCGGCCCGACCATCACATGCTGACCCAACACCACGTCCGGTTTGGGAAATCGCGCGAACTTACCGTCGTCAAGCATCGCGCGCGCGCCTTGTGCCGTCTCTTCGCCCGGCTGGAAAATGACCATCAACGTTCCGCACCATGCATCTCGGGTACGCGCGAACAAGGCGGATACGCCCATCAGCCATGCGACATGCATGTCGTGGCCGCAGGCATGCGCGACCGGCACCGTCTCCCCGGCGGGGTCCTTGGCTGAGATCGTGCTGGCATAGGCTACGCCGCTCGCTTCGCGGATCGGCAACGCATCCATGTCGGCGCGCAGCATGACGGTGGGACCAGCACCGTTGCGGAGCAGACCGACGACGCCGGTCTTGCCAACGCCCGTCGTAACTTCATAGCTGTTATCGGTGAGATGTTTCGCCACGAGCCCCGCCGTGCGGACTTCCTGCATCGAAAGTTCGGGATGCGCGTGGACATCCTTATAAGAATTCTCAAGCGTGGGCAGCAGCTCGGGGAGAGGGGCAAGAATTCGTCTTACGACTTCTGTCGGTGGCTCGTTCATGGGAGCATTCCTAACTGCTAAGCAGGTCCCCCTCTTAAAATCCTAACACGAGAACGATCCGCAAACATGCTTCCCCTCATTGACATAAATGCCGAGCCTTACGTCATGAAGAAGCTCTTGTTATGCCAATTATGTTTGGCGCCTTGCCATCGACACGGGTCGAGAGCACAGTGGCCATGGCCTGCCGGCATTGACGGCGCGCAAGCTCAGTAAAGCGGTCACTGGATTTCACGCCAGACGACGCAAAAACGGGAGACGCTAAGGTATGGGAGTTCGACCAACGTAGAAGGACGTACGGAACGATGGCCAACGCGCTGCCAGCAATTTTTTTCGGCCACGGCAATCCTATAAATGCCGTTTCCACGAATGGCTACACGGAAGCGTGGCGGCGCATAGGGCAGCGGACGCCCCGGCCAAAAGCGATCTTGTCGATATCCGCCCACTGGTACGTCCCTGAAACCGGCGTCACGATCTCCACCGCGCCCAGGACCATTCACGACTGAGGCGGATTTCCTGCCGAACTTTATCAGGTCAAATATCCCGCCCCCGGCGATGCCGCGCTGGCGCGCAAGGTCCAGAAGCTGCTGTCACCTCTGGATGTGACACTCGACAACTCATGGGGACTGGATCACCGGGACATGGTCAGTGCTCCGGCATGTTTATCCCGAAGCCGATATTCCCGTTGTGCGGCTCAGCATCGACGAAGGACAGCGTGCCCATCGGCAGATCGGGGATGTTGGTATGGGCGAGGATGTCGTTCAGCTCCTTGCCCTTGGCGTCCAGCGCTTTCTTGAGCGCCGTGATCCTCGCGACCGCCATTTCGTAGAGCGCGGCGACGTCGGTATGCCTGTGGTAGTGGAAGCGGTCGAACCATTGCCGGTCGAATTTCTTCGACGTCTCGGACCAGCTCGGGACATAGGTGGTGACGCCGACGAGGCCGTTTCCGGCGTCGCCCGCCGTCTTGATGAAGGTTTCGTCGAACATGCTGAAATTACCGAACATCGGCATATTGAAGCCGAGCTGCTTCGCCTGCCGGATGAGGCGCCCGCCTTGCGCGTCATAGGCCGAGATGAAGAGCGCATCGAGATTGGCGGCTTTGAGCTTCAGCAGCGGACCCGAATAATCCGTTTCCGGCTTGGCCTGTCCTCGATCCCGGCCGACCGCGTCGAGCAGGGGATCCGGAGGCTGTCGTCGCTGACGCGGCCCGCCGCCCGCGTCGCCTCCTGACTCTCGCGGGCGCTGCCGTCGCGCCCGGTCACGAAACGACGATCGGCTCCCGAGGCGTGCGATTGACGCGCTCGCACGAGGCCTCGTGGACGATCGCGGTCTCGCCGATGCACATGCTGGCGCCGGCCGCCTTGTCGAAGATGATCATGTGCAGGAAGAAGACCATGCCGGCCTCGATGATCTGCGGGTTGTCGGCCCAGATCATCGGCCAATCCATCCAGGTCGGCGGATACATCGCCCCCATCGTGTAGCCGCAGGCGCTCAAGACGGCATGGCCGAAGCCGGCGCGCTCATAGGTGCGGCGGTGGACATCGAAAATCTCGCCAACGGTGCGACCCGGGCGAAGCGCCTCCTGGCACGCGTCGATCGCTTCGGCGCAGACGCGGTTCATCGCGATGTGGCGCTCCGTCGGCCGACCCGTGATGATGTTGTACATCATGCAGGCGTGATAGTGCCGGTAGGCGGCGCCCGGCTCGAAGACCACCTGGTCGCTCTCGCCGACGATGTTCTCGCCCGTGACGTAGCGGCCGAAAAAGGCGGCGGGGCCGGCGCCGATCGGCCAGCGGCTCGCCGTCGGGTCGCCGCCGCTCGCCATCAGCTCGGCAATCATGGCGCCGTGGATGGCCTTGACCGAGGCGCCGGGACGGCAGTGCTGCCGGCTCACCTCGAAGATGCGGTCGCAGAGCGCCCCCGCCTTGCGCACATAGACGAGCTCCGCCGGCGATTTGACGAGCCGCAGCAGGCGGACGAGGTCGGAGGCGTCGATGAGCCGGCAGAAGCCGTCGAGCGCCGCGTCGACCATCTTCGCGCGCTGCCCCGTCAGACCGTAGGCGTGGTACTCGACGCCGAGGCGCTTGCCGCGGGCGCCCAAATCCTCGAGCATCGCGCGCAGCTCGCGGCCGGGATCGGCATGGGCGCTGTCGCGCCAGATGCGGATGTCCTCGATGATCGAGGTCTGCTGCGCCTGAATCTGGTCGATGGGGCGCGTCAGCAGCGCGATGCGGCCATCGGCGCCGAGATACATCGCCTGGAACATCGAATAGCCGCTCGTGTCGTAGCCGGTCAGGTAGTACATGCTCTCCTGACGGAAGAGGATGAGCCCGTCGAGGCCCTGCCCGACCATGCTGGCGCAGGCGGCGCGCTGGCGCCGCGTGAACTCCTCGACGGGAAAATGAAGGATGGGCATGGCTCTCCTCGCCGCTCTTCGACCGATGTGGCACGATCCTGCGTCGCGTCGCGACGCTCAAGCCTTCGCTCCGGTGCCAGCCGCGCCGCGCGGACGGATCAGCTCGGGGATGGGGCTCCGATAGGGCGGAATCGCCTCGACCCGCGGCCGCCATTCGCCGTCGCGCATTCTCCGCCGCGTATGATCGCAGACCTCGTCGAGCCGCGCGAGCCAGACGCCGCCGCGCTTGCGCATGTAGTCGATGAGCCCGGCGATCGCGCGCGGCCTTGCAAGCCGTCCCGAGACGAAGGGATGCCAGACGGTGATCCACAGCGCGCCATATTCCCAGGCGGCGTCGAATTCGGCGCGGAAGACCTCCATGGCGGGTGCGGGCGATGAGATCGGCATCATGAAGCGGAAATCGCGGTTGAGCACGTAGTGCGGCCAATCGTCATTCGTCCAATCCGTGGCGAATTCGAGAAGCCCGCCTTTCGCGCCTTTCAGCATGTAGGGGATGTCGTCGCCCATCAGCGACGAATCGTAATCGAAGCCGGCCTCGATGAGGAGGTCGACCTCGTGCCCGTTCTCGAGGATCGCGTCCACGGTCGCGGGATAGCGCTCGATGACCCAGCCCGGAACGAAGAAGGTCTGCCGAAGCTCGAGCTGGCGCAGGAGCGTCATCAACCGCCGTATCGCGATGGCGGGCCCATAGCGCAGGAAGGACTGTGTCGCGACCAGATTGTCCGCGGTGTCGGGATGCATGTAGTTGAGGCCGCTATCGACATCGACATCCCAGGTGAGCGCCACCACGCACCGGTTGCGGTCGGGCCATGAGATCGGGTTCGCAATCACCGCGAGGTCTCCTCAGAAAAGCGCCAGAGCAGCCGGCGAGGGTAGGGCGTCTGCGCGCGGCGGGATTGGGCCAGCCGCGATGATTCATTTAGTCCAGCCGCGCGCGTCCGCATTGCGCCCCGCCATTGCCGGACCGCGCGGCCCTCGGGCATCATCGAAGCGCGCGGGCGATCGACCGTGGGCCGGCCGGGGAGGGCGATATGACGGACACCTTCAAAAAGCGCAGCTACGGCAGCATCGCCGTCGGCACGGGGCGCAAGCCCGGCATCGTCGTCGTCGATTATCAGCGCGCTTTCACCGATCCCGCCTTTCCCTTGGGCGGCGCGCCGCTGGTCGAGCGCGGCGTGCAGAACACGGCGCGCCTCCTCGCCGTAGCGCGGCGCTGCAACCTGCCGGTCGCGAGCTGCTTTACCGCCTATTGGAGCGAGCGCGACATGCCGCATTGGAAGGTCGCCGTCGTCCGCGAGCAGTTCCGCCATGGCCATCCGGGAAGCGCGCTGGAGCCGCGCATCCACGATCCCGGCTACGACGTCGTCGTCTGCAAGACCGGTCCGTCGATCTTCTTCCAGACGCCGGTCGTCCCCTATTTCATCAAGGAGGGCGTCGATACCGTCATCGTCACCGGCTGCGTGACGAGCGGCTGCATCCGCGCCTCGGTCATCGACAGCTTCCAATTCGGCTTCCGCACGATCGTGCCGGAGGATTGCGTCGGCGATTACGAGGAGGAGGCGCATCGCGACAATCTGCGCGACATCGACCGCCGCTACGCCGACATCTCCTCCTGCGACGCCGTCGCCGCCTATTTCGAGGATTGGCGCAAGCGCAACGACTGACCTCACCCGCGCAGGAAGCGCCGGCGCAAGCGGCGGAACTTCGCGATCGCCATCATCGCCGGCAGGCGCAGGGCGTGAAGCGGATAGCGCGCCGGCGGCAGGGTGGCGATCGGCAGATCCGGATGCGCCATGCCGCGCAGCCGCTCGGCGGCGAGCTTCCCCAGCATCGTCGCCAGCGCGACGCCGCGGCCGTTGCAGCCATAGGCGGCGTGAAGCCCGGGCTCCAGCGTCACGAGGCGCGGCAGGTGGTCGCGCGTCAAGGCGAGCTTGCCGCCCCAGCGCAGCGAGAAGCCGATCTCGCGCAGCGCCGGGTAGAGACGGTAGGCGTTCTCGGCGGCGTCCTCGAAGAGGTCGAGCCGCTCGCGCTCGGTCAAGCTGCCGCGCCCGCCGATGATGAAGCGCCCGGCATCGTCGCGCCGGAAATAGACGCCGAGCTGCATGAGATCGGAGACGGGGAGGCGGCTCGGCAGGACCGTGCGGTCGAGCGCGGGCGGCAGCGGCTCGGTTGCGACCTGGTAGCTTTGCACCACGATCATCGCCGTCCTCAAGGCGGGGTGCAGGTCGCCCGTGTAACCGTTGGTCGCGATGAGGACCTGGTCGGCGGTGACGCTGCCCTGCGGCGTCCGCAGCCGCCATCGCGTACCCTCGCGCTCGAGGTGCGTGACGCACGTGCCGGCGAAAATCCGGGCGCCGGCTGCGAGCGCCGCGGCGGCGAGGCCGCGGGCGTAGCTGTAGGGCTGCACCATGCCGGACCGCCGGTCGAGCATGCCGCCGCGGTAGAAATCGGTGCCGAGAAGCGCCGCCATCCGCTCGCGGTCGAGAAGCTCGACCTGTTCGCCCTGCGCCGCGAGATCGGCGGCGCGCGCCGCGATCTCGGCCATGATACGCGGCGAATGCGCCGCCTGGATCCAGCCCTCGCGATGGGCTTCGCAGCGGATCTGAAAGCGCTCGATGAGCGAGAAGACGAGATCGGTGGTGGCGGCGCCGAAGCGGTGGAGCGCAAGCCCGCGCTCGCGGCCGAATTTGGCGGTCATCTCGTGCGGATCGAGCTTCAGCCCGGCGATGACCTGCCCGCCATTGCGCCCCGAAGCGCCCCAGCCCACGGTCTCGGCTTCGAGCAGGATCGCTTCGCGCCCGGCCTCGGCGAGGTGAAGCGCCGCGGAAAGCCCGCAGAAGCCGCCGCCGATGATGGCGGTCTCGGCCGCGCAATCGGCGGCGAGCGTCGGCACGTCCGGCGCGGCGATCCCGGTTTCGGTCCACAAGCCCTGCGGTGTCGGATGGCGCATTTCCATGGGATCACGCAACGCGCAGGCGCGAGAGGGATGCCGCCGCCTGATGCCGCCAGTAGATGAGCTGCGCCGGAATCCGCCCGAGCTTGCCGCCGGCATAGGGCAGTCCGAGGCGCGCGAAGAGCCGCCAGCTTTCATCGCCCTCGACAATTCCGGCGGCGATGAGCCGCCCCGCCGTCGTCGTCAGGGCGAGGCCGAGCCCGCCGAAACCCGTCGCGTACCAGACGCCCGGCTCGATCTCGCCGAAGACGGGCAGCTTGTGCCGGGTGAGGGGCATGAGGCCGCCCCAGGCGGTCTCGACCCGCGCTGTCGCGAGACCGGGATAGAACGCGGCCATGTCGCGCCTGAGGACGCAAGCGAGATGCGCTGCGCCTGGCTCCCAGGCGAGGACGCGGCCGCCCCAGAGGAGGCGCGTATCGGCGAGCGGGCGGTAATAGTTCGTCGCGACTTTGATGTCGGAGATGGCGTAGGGGACGCGGATCGCCTGCTTCAGCCGCTCGCCCAGCGGCTCCGTGGCCATGACGAAGGTGGCGATCGGGACCGTCGCCGCCGAGACGGCGCCGTGGAGGCCGTCGATATAGCCGCCGCAGGCGATGACGAGGTGGTCGGCGCGGACGCGTCCGGCTTCGCCGCGCGCCTCCTTGCGCGCGCCGCGCGTCGTCAGCGCGAGGGCCGGCGATCGGGTGAGGATGCGCGCGCCATTTGCCGCGGCCGCGCGCGCGATGCCGCGCACGAGGTTGAGCGGATGGAGAGTGAAGGTGTGGGGGTTCAGAAACGCGTCGCCATATTGCGTCGTCGCCAGCGCCTCGCGCAGCCGTGCCTTCGGCCAGTATTCGTACTGCGTGTCGAAATCGCGGGCCATCATCGCACAGAAAGCTTCGAGGCTCTCGCGCTCCCTCGCCATGTTGCAGCGGAGCGCGCCCTCCTGGATCGGGCCGCACGCGATGGCGTAGCGCGCGATGCGCTGGCGCAGCAGCGCATGGCCCATGCGCGCCGCCCGATAGATCTCCTGCGCCGTCGCGAGGCCGACCCGCTTCACCAGCGCCGGGATGCCGTTCGGCACGCCGATCGAGACGAAGCCGCCATTGCGCCCCGAGGCGCCCCAGCCGATCTCATGCGCCTCGAGGAGTACGACCTTGCGTCCGCGCTCGGCGAGGTCGAGCGCCAGCGCGCAGCCGGCAAGGCCGCCGCCGATGACCAGGGTCTCGGTCTCGATCTCGCCCTCGAGCCGCGGGTAGTCCGCGGGCTCGGCGAGTGTGCGCGCGTAATAGCTGTCGACGTGATTGGACATCGCGGTCGTCATCCCGAGGAGCGGAGCGACGCGGCGGTCCAGGATTGCGCCGGAGAGTCTGGATGGCGTCGCTTCCCTCGCCATGACGGGCACGAGCGCGTCACTCGTTTCCCCCGCGCGGTGCAGAAATCGAGCGGCACATCGACCTCAATCGGCTCATGCCTTGGACGGCACATATACGGCATAGAATTTGCGGACGGGCTCGACCGTCTCCCAGACGCCTTTGAAGCCGTTCGGGATGAGGAAGGTGTCGCCCGCGCGGTAGGTCTCGACATGGCCCGTCTCGTCGGTGAGGCGGACGAGCCCCTCGATGAGAACGCAGAGCTCGTCGACCTCGTAGGCGATCTCGGCGCGGCCGGTCTGCGCCGCCCAGAAGCCTGATTTGAAGCGCTGCTTCGGATCGGCATACCACTCGGCGGTCGTCGTCCGCGCGCCGGCATCGGGTTGCGCCGAGGCATCGAAGCGGATCGATCGGATGGGGTTGCGCATCGCTCGACCTGTCGGAAGGAGTTGCGGGGCGGAGGGCCGCCGCCCGCCGCATGGCGCGGCGGGCGGCCGGCCTCTCAGCGCAAGAGCCGCGTCCACACCTTCTGGCGCAGATCGAGCGCCGCCTTGCCGCAATCGCGCAGCGGCCGGAACCGGGAGACCATGTCGTCGGGCGTGTTGACCGCCGGATCCTCACGCAAGGACGGGTCGAGATAGGCATCGGACCCGGCGATCGCATTGTTGTAGGCGGTGAAGTTCGAGGCCTCGGCGGCGTTCTTCGGGTCCATCATCCAGTTGAGGAAGAGCTTCGCGTTCTCGACATTCTTCGCCCCCTTCGGCACGGCGAGATTGTCGCCCCAGAGATTGACGCCTTCGCGCGGATAGATGTAGACGGCCGTCTTCAGCTTCTTGTGGGCGCGGTGGAAGGCGCCGTTCCACATGAGATGCATCGCGACTTCGCCGTTTCCCATGCGGTCGGCCGAGCCCTCGGCATTGTAGACCTTGACCGCCGGCTTCTGCTTCTCCAGCAGCTCCAGGATCTTCTGTCCCTCCTCGGGCTTCGAGGTGCATTGGTCGAATCCGAGGTAATAAGCGGCGGCGGTGAAGACCTCGCCCATATCCTTCAGCATCGCGATGTTGCCGTAGAATTCCTTGCGCGGCTCGAACAGCTCCTTCCAGCTGTCCTCGATCTTGCCGCCCGGGACCTTGGCCGAATCATAGGCGATGCCGGTTGTGCCCCACATATAGGGCACCGTGTAGGCGCGGCCGGGGTCGAAATCCGGATTGTCGAAGGGCTTGCGGACATTCTTGAAGTTCGGCATGTGGGCGGCGTCGACTTTGAGCAGCAGCCCGTCGCGGATCATCTGCTGCACCGTCGGCCCCGTCGGCACGACGACGTCGTAGCCGCCGCCGCCCGCCTGCAGCTTCGCCAGCATCGATTCATTCGTGTCGTAGGTGTCGAGGGTAACCTTGATCCCGGTCTCCGCCTCGAAGCGCTTCAAGAGGTCGGGCGGCATGTAGTTGGACCAGTTGAAGAGATGCAGCTCCTTCGATTGCGCCGCGGCCGGCGGCGCCAGCGCCAGCGACGGCAAGGCCGAGGCGGCGAGGGCGAGAATGATGCGTCTCATGCAGGACCTCCTTCGCGTGGTTTCGGCTTACCGGAAGCGGCGGCCGAGCAGGTAAGAGAGGACGAGGGGAGTGACGGAAGCCGCGATCAGCAGGGTCGAGATCGCATTGACCGCCGGCGTCACGCCGACGCGGACCATGCTGAAGACATAGACGGGGAGGGTCGTCGCGCCCGGGCCTGAGACGAAGTAGCTGATGACGACGTCGCCGAGCGAGCCGATGAAGGCCAGCATCGCGCCCGAGGCGATGCCCGGCCAGATGAGCGGCAGCACCACGCGGCGGAAGCTCGCCCAGGGATTGGCGTAGAGGTCGGCCGCCGCTTCGGCGAGGGCGGGATCGAGCCCTTCGAGTCGGGCGCGGATCGGCAGATAGGCAAGAGGGATGGTGAAGACGCTGTGCGCCAGCATGAGGCTCGTGACGCCGAGCTCGATTCCGACCATGACGAAGAAGAGCAGGATCGCGATCGCCGCGACGATGTCGGGGACGATGAGGGGCAGGCCGATGAGCGCCTCGACCGCGCTCTGCCCGCGAAAGCGCGTCCGCGCCGTGGCGAGCGCCGCCATGGTGGCGATGGCGGTGCCCACCGTCATCGCCACCAATGCCACCAGCAGCGAGTTGCGGACCGAGCGCATCATGTCGCCGTCCTCGACGATGACGCCGTACCAGCGCGTGCTGAACCCCTCCCAGCGGGCGAGCGAGGAATCGCCGGCGCTGAAGCTCAGGATGACGAGCACGATGATGGGGATGTAGAGGTAGAGCAGCACGGCATATGCCACGGCCCGGGCGCCGCGGAAGCGCCAGAGGTCGCCCGCGCCCTTCATGCCGGCTTCGCCCCGCGGCGATAGCGCAGAGCGTGCGCCATGAGGGCGAGCAGCACGAGCGCCAGCAGCACGAAGGCGAGGGCCGCGCCGAAGGGCCAGTTCCGCGCCTGGCCGAATTGCTGCTGGATGAGGCTGCCGACCATCATCGACTTGGCGCCGCCGAGGAGCTCGGGTGTGATGAAGGCGCCGAGCCCCGGCACGAAGACGAGAATGGCGCCGCCGACGAGGCCCGGCATGGCGAGCGGCAGGATGACGCGGAAGAGCGCGCGGCGGCGATCGGCGCCGAGGTCGTAGGCCGCCTCGATGAGGCGGCGGTCGATCTTCTCGAGGCTCACATAGATCGGCAGGATCATGTAAGGGAGGAAGGAGTAGACGAGGCCGATCGCGGTCGCGAGCGGCGTGTACATGATGCCGATCGGTCGGCTCGTGAGGCCGAGCTTCAGCAGCGTCCAGTCGATGACGCCGCCGTCCCGCAGCAGCAGAATCCAGGCGTAGTTGCGCACCAGCAGGTTGGTCCAGAACGGCACCGTCACGATGAAGACGAGGAGCGTGCGCCGGCTCGGCGGCTGAAAGGCCATCCAGAGCGCGGTCGGGAAGCCGATGAGGAGGGTCAGAGCCGTCGTCGTCGCGGCGAGGCCGATCGAGCGCGCGAAGATCCGGAGGTAGTCGGTGTTGAGCGCGAGGCGATCCATGAGGTCGCGCTCGAAGAGGAATTGCACATAGGCATCGAGCGAGTGCTGGCCCCAGATGATGCCGCCCGAGGGGCCGCGCGCCAGGGTCGAGATGATCGCCATCAGCCCTAAAGGCACGACGAGAAGCACGCCGATCGTCAGCATGGCCGGCGCGAGGAGGCCGATCCGGCGCGCCTCCGCCCTCATTCGGCGAGGACCCGGATGGCGGCGGCGGGCAGCGCCACGGCGACTCTCTCGCCGGTGCCGACGCGCGGCCGCGATCCTTCGCGGTTCTGCTCGCGCAGGCGCAGGCGCAGCCCGCCGGCGATGAGCACGTGATAGGTGGTATCGGTGCCCTCGTAGACGATCTGCTCGACGATGCCGGCAAGGCCTGGGTCGCCGGGCGGGGCGAGGCTCGCGCGCTCGGGACGGATCGCCAGCGTCAGCGCCTCGCCGGCGGCGCCCGGCTCCGCCGTCTCGAGCTCCTCGCCCGAGGCGAGGCGGAAGCGCCGCTCGCCGATGCGCGTCGCCGGGAGGAGGTTGGTCTCGCCGATAAAATCGGCGACGAAGCGCGCCGCCGGCCGCTCATAGATCTCCTCGGGCGTGCCGATCTGCAGGATCTTCCCGCGATTCATCACCGCGATCCGGTCCGACATGGTGAGCGCTTCGTGCTGGTCGTGAGTGACGAAGACGAAGGTGATGCCGACCTCTGCCTGGAGGCGCTTCAGCTCGAGCTGCATGTCGGTGCGCAGCTTCAGGTCGAGCGCGGAGAGCGGCTCGTCGAGGAGGAGGACGCGCGGCGCGGTCGCGAGGGCGCGAGCCAAGGCGACGCGCTGCTGCTGACCGCCGGAGAGCTGCGCCGGCTTACGCTTCTCCATGCCTTCGAGCTTGACGAGGGCCAGCATCTCGGCGACGCGCGCGTCGATCTCGCGGCGCGAGCGGCGCTGCATTTCAAGGCCGAAGGCGATGTTCTCTTCGACGGTAAGGTGCGGGAAGACGGCGTAGCTCTGAAAGACGGTGTTCACCGGCCGCCGGAAGGGCGGCAAGCCGTCGAGAAGCTGTCCGTAAACGGCGACCGAGCCCGCATCCTGCGTCTCGAAACCGGCGATGAGGCGGAGCAGGGTCGTCTTGCCGCAGCCGGAAGGCCCGAGCAGCGTGAAGAACTCGTTGGCCTTTATCGCGACCGAGACGCCGTCGAGCGCCCGCACGGCGCCGCCGGCAAAGCTCTTGACAAGCCCGCGGCAATCGACGGCCACCTCGGCGGCGGCTCCTCGCGAGGCGCGCGCCGCCTCGCCACCCGCCCGGCCCGGCGTTGGCGGCTCGGCGGGCCGGCGCGCCTCGGCGGCGCTCGCCCGCATCGTTCGCGGCAGTTCCACCGACACGTCCGCCGCTCCTCCCCCGCAGCATCAACGGCGATATTGGTTGTAATTGGTTCTAATATGGAATATTTTATTCAATCAAATGAGTATTTGCATTCAGCGTCAAGCGGATTCTTCGCGTCATTTCCCATCCCTGATTGACAAGGAATTGGTTGCAAATCGGTTCCGCCCCAAGCGATGGAGGGATCGTTCGCATGGATGCCGCGCCTGGGTTCGCCGTCCCGTCCTCGAGCCGGCGCCTGCGCGCCCGCCGCATGGCCGACCAGCTCCTCGCCCTGCTCGAACGGCAGATCGACGAGGGGCGGATCAAGCCCGGCGAGCGCCTTGCGCCGGAGCGCGAGCTCGCGGCGCAGTTCGGCGCCTCGCGCAACGTCGTGCGCGCGGCGCTGGCCGAGTTGCACAAGGCGGGCAAGATCACGCGGCGAGTGGGGCACGGCACCGTCGTTGTCGCGCCGGCCGAGGCGCCGCGCGTGCGGGCGCCCTTGCAGCTCCTCGATGCGAGCCCGGTCGAGCTCCTCGAATTTCGCCTGGCGATGGAACCTGGCCTCGCCGAAGCGATCATCCTCAATGCCCGCGAGAGCGATTTGCAGGCGATCAAGGCGTGCGTCGAGGCCGGGGATGCGGCCAGCCAATGGGAGGAGTGGGAGCATTGGGACCGCGCCTTCCACAAGCAGATCATCGCCGCGACGCATAACCGCCTCGCGATCGGCGTCTACGATGCCGTCATCGCGGTGCGACATGAGCGCCCGTGGCTGAAGCTGAAGCAGGGCCACACCGATCCCGTGCGCTGGCGCCAGTACCAGGAGGACCATCGGCGCATCGCCGAGGCCGTCCTGGCCCGCGACGCCGCGGCGACGAGCGAGGCCATCCGCGCCCATCTTCTCGCCGTCCGCGCCAAGATGCTGGGCCAGTGACGGGCGCGCCGCCGGCGCTTGCGGGATGCCCGCTCACAGGATCTTCGAGAGGAAGCTCTGCGCCCGCGCATGGGCGGGGCTCGTGAAGAATTGCCGCGGCGGCGCGTCTTCGATGACGCGGCCGTCATCCATCATGACGACACGGTCGGCGACCTCGCGCGCGAAGCCCATCTCATGCGTGACGACGATCATGGTCATGCCTTCGCGCGCCAGCTCCTGCATGACCTCCAGCACCTCGCCGATCATCTCGGGGTCGAGCGCGCTCGTCGGCTCGTCGAAGAGCATGAGGCGCGGCTTCATGGCGAGGGCGCGGGCGATGGCGACGCGCTGCTGCTGGCCGCCCGAGAGCTGCGCCGGATAGGCATCGGCCTTGTTGGCGAGCCCGACGCGGGCGAGCAATGTCCGGCCGATCTCCGCGGCCTCCTCGGCACGCATGCCGAGCACGCGGATCGGCGCCTCGACGACGTTGCCGAGCGCGGTCATGTGGTTGAAGAGGTTGAAGCGCTGGAAGACCATGCCGATCTCGCGGCGCTGGCGGGCGATGTTGCGCTCGCTGTCCTTGACGAGCCGCCCGCGCTTCTCGCGATAGCCGATGAGCGTGCCGTTGACGAGAATGCGGCCGCGCTGGATCTCTTCGAGGTGGTTGAGGCAGCGCACGAAGGTCGTCTTGCCGGAGCCCGACGGGCCGATGATGACGACGACCTCGCCGCGCTTGACGCTGAGCGAGACGCCTTTGAGGACGTGCAGCGAGCCGAACCATTTGTGGACGTCGCTGGCGCTCACGACCTCGTCGACGGCGGCCTCGGGCAGCCCGCCGATCGTGTCGAGGAGGGGCGCGGCAGACGCCGTCATGCCGGCGGCCTCGCTTCGCGCCAGCGGCCGAAGCCGAGGAGGCGGCGGACGGCCGAGGCGTCTTTCGCTTGCGCCGAGGCCTCGCCGAACTTCGCCTCGATGAAGCCCTGGATGAAGCCCCAGCCGGTGGTCAAGGTGAGGAAGTAGAGGGCGACGATCGAATAGAGCTCGAAGACGCGGAAGGTGGCGGAGGTCAGCGTCTCGGTGCTGAGCAGCAGCTCCTGCACGCCGATGACGCTGACGAGCGTGCTGTTCTTCAGCATCGCGTTGAACTCGTTGCCGAGCGGCGGAATGATGAAGCGTGCCGCCTGCGGCAGGACGATCCGGCGCATGAGGAGGCCGTAGGTCATGCCGACCGATTTCGCCGCCTCGGTCTGCCCCGGATCGACCGAGGCGATGCCGGCGCGAATGATCTCGGCCATATAGGCACCCTCGTTGAGACTGAGGGCGACGATGCCGGCCTGCACATTGCCGGGGATGGTGAGAAGGCCGAGGCTGATGTCGTGGAAGCGGAAGAGGTCGGCGGCGGCGAGCCCCGTATAGATGAAGACGATCTGCACGAGGAGCGGCGTCCCGCGCATGACCCAAACATAGGCGCGGACGACGCCGCGCAGGGGGCGCAGCCGCGAGAGCCGCGCCAGCGCCGCGAAGAGCCCGATCGCCGTCCCCAGCGTCTGCGAGACGACGCTGAGGACGACGGTCAGGCCAAGCCCGGCAAGGTAGGACTGGCTCGGCTCGAAGAGATAGCGCCAGAAGAATGGCCAGTCGAAATGCATCGGGGGCGCCTTCCGAGCGCGCGGCTCACGGGGTCTTGTCGGCCTCGAGCCCCCATTTCGTCAGAATCTTGAGATAGGTGCCGTCCGCCTTCATCGCCGCGATCGCCTTTTCGAGCGCCGCCGTCAGCGCGCTGTCCTCCTTGCGCGTGCCGATGGCGACCAGGATCTGGTGGAAGGGCGGTCCCGCCACTTCGAAGGTCTTCGGCGATTTCTGCATGTAATAGGCGCCGGTTTCGAGCGTCGTGCCATAGGCGTCGGCCTGCCCGATCTGGAGCTGCTGCAAGGCGTCGGTGTCTTTCGGGAAGACGACGATCTCGATCGGCTTCTTGCCGGCGTCGGTGAATTTCTTGCTTTGCTCGCCGAGCAGATCCTGGATCGTGGTGCCGTTCTCGACCGCGACCTTGCGGCCGGAGAGGTCCTCGAGCCCCTTGATCTTGTGCGGATTGCCGGCGCGCACGAGCAGCGCCTCGCTGGAATTCATGTAATCGACGAGGTCGATGACCTTGCGCCGCTCGGGCTTATCGAAGAGCTGCGAGATGACGGCGTCGCACTCCTTGGCGAGAAGCGCCGGCACCAGCCCCTTGAACGGGATGTTCTTCCACTCCGCCTTGACGCCGAAGCGCTTGGCGATGTCGTTGCCGATGTCGATGTCGGAGCCGACGGGCTTCGTGTTTTCATCGAGGAATTCGAGCGGCGGCCCGGTCATGTCGGAGCAATAGGTGATCTTCCCCGCCGCCTTGACCGCCGGCGGCGCCGCGACCTGCGCGGCCGCGATCCCGGACAGGCCGGCGAGTGCGATACAGCCGGCGAGGCCTGCTCCGGCGGCAAGCGTCAATGAGGGGCGCGCCAGGCGCCGCTCAGCGCTGGCGGATGAAGGGCCGCGATTGGATGCCATGTCTTCCCTCCCGATATTGGGCCTTGATGACCCGTAAGGCGTCCTCGCGGCAGCGCCGCAGATGCGCCCGCGCCACGGCGACGGCGCGCTCGCCGTCGCGGTCCAGCATGGCGGCGACGAGGTCGCGGTGCTCGCGCCGCGTCGTCGGCCATTTGTCGATCCACAGCACGTCGATCCATTCGAGGAGGCGCAGGCGGTCGTAGAGCTGCATCAGCGTCTCGCAGATCATGGCGTTGCCGGCTTCCTCGGCGATGATCTCGTGAATCCGGAAGCCGAGCTCGACCTCCTCGCGGACCTGGTCGACGCTGAGGCTCTCCTGCTCCTCGAAGCGGGCGAGCATTGCCATGATTTGCCGCAGCGCCCGCGTGCCGGCATCGCCGATCCGCTCGGCCGCGCCGCGGCAGACATGGAGTTCGAGGAGCTCGCGGAACTCGTAGATGTCGCTGACGGTGCGGGGGTCGAATTCGACGGCGAAATAGCCGAGCCCCGGTTTGTTGACGGCGAGGCCGTCGCGTTCGAGGCGGCCCAGCGCCTCGCGCAGCGGCGTCCGGCTCACCTGGATGCGCCGCGCCAGCTCGCGCTCGCCGAGGCGCTCGCCCGGCCGCACCTCGCCCGCGAGGATCATCGTGCGCAGCCGCTCATAGGCGACCTGGCCGAGCGGCCGGGCGGCAAGGTCGGATGTGTCCGATCCAGACGGCATACACTCTGGTATTCCACCTTGCATGCTCGTGTAAACTCCTTTTTGAAGCGCCGGTTGACAGCCGAGGCGCGGTCCGGCCGCTCGGCGGCGCCGCGGGCCGCGTCAGCGCAAGGCAGGCACCTCGGCCCAGCCGAGGCGCTGGCGCAGCCTCTGGCCGAGCCCGTCCGACAGCGAGATGATGGCCCAGGTGATCAGGATGTAAGCCATCATCTCGCGGTAGAAGAAGAGCTGCTGCGCCTCATAGAGCGCCTCGCCGATGCCGCCCGCGCCGATCATGCCGAGGACGGTCGCGGCGCGGAGGTTCCATTCGAGACGGAAGAGCGTGTGGACCGCCATCGGGCCCGAGGCGAGCGGCACGAGGGCGAAGCAGGCGACCGAGAGCCGCGTGGCGCCGGTCGCCTCGATCGCCTGCACCGGCGCCAGGCGGACATTCTCGAAGGATTCGCCATAGAGCTTGCCGAGGACGCCGGCGGAGTGCAGGCCGAGCGCAACGAGGCCGGCGAAGGGGCCGATGCCGATAAGCGAGACGAGCACCAGCCCCCACACCACCTCCGGCACGCCGCGCAGCGTTTCGAGAACGAGCCGGATCGCCTGCGCCAGTGCCGATGGCGCGAGGTTCCGCGCCGCGGCGAGGCCGAGCGGCAGGGCCAGCACGACCGCCAGAGCCGTGCCGCCGGCGGCGGTGGCGACGGTCTCGCCGAGGAGGCGCGGGATGCGGGCGATTGCCGCCGCCGGCAATCGCGGCGGCAGCATCGAGGAGAAGGCGGAGAGCGCATGCCCGATCGCCACCAGGTCAGGGCGATAGAGCCAGAGCCCGGCCGCGCCGGCGGGGAAAAGCAGGAAGACGAGGCGCGGCGCCCGGCGGATGAGCGCGCTCGCCTTGTCGAGGAGGCTCATGATGAGGACGAGAATGAGGATGAGCGTCGTCGCGCGGTGGTAGTCGAAGGCGTTCAGCGTTCCGACCAGCTCGGTGCCGAGCCCGCCGCCGCCGACCGCGCCGACGATGACGGCGGCGCGCACGGCGCATTCGAAGGAGTAGCAGCCATGCGTCAGCAGATCCTTCAGCTTCAGCGGGATGTAGCCGAAGAGCGCGACCTGCGCGCGCGAGGCGCCGGTCGTGCGCAGCGCCTCGAGCGGCCCTGGCTCGGCCGAGAGGAAGAGGTCGGCGAAGACCTTGCCGACCATCGCCGTATAGAAGATGGCGAGCGCCAGCATGCCGGCCGGGGGGCCGATGCCGAAGACGACGACGCAGAGGATGGCGAGGGTGAGATCGGGGATGGCGCGCAGCCCGGCGAGGAGCTCATAGAGGAGCCGCGTTCCGGCGGCGCCCGTCGCGATGACGAGGCCGAGCGGCAATCCGACGGCGCAGGCGATCAGCATGCCGCCCGCCGCCATGCCGAGCGTCTGCATCACCGGCCGCGCCAGCGCTTCGAGATAGCCGATGGAGAGATCGGGCGGCAGGAACTCGCCGAGAAATCCGGGCAGGGCGCCGGCGCTCATGAGGCGAGGCGAACGCCGCCGGCGCTTGCCGCCGCCGGTCGCGCGTCCGCGGCTTCGCGCAGATCGACGACGCGATCGAAATAGCGCCGTGCCAGCTCCGGCTGGTGCAGTGCGCACAGCAGGGCCATGCCGCCGGCCGAGGCGAGGCCGCAGAGAAGCGCCAGGATCTGCTCGCTCAAGGCGGGATCGAGCGATGCCACGGGCTCGTCCGCCAGCAGGAGGCCGGGATTCTGCAAGAGCGCCCGCGCGATCGCGACGCGCTGCTGCTGGCCGCCGGAGAGCTCTGCGGTCTTGCGGCGCAGCTCCTCGGGAATGCCGACCCGTTCGAGCGCCGCACGGACCTCGAGGAGCTCCGAGCGGCGCGGCAGCAGGAGAAAGCGCAAGGCGCGCAGGCACGACCAGCGCCCGAGCGCGCCCGCCATCACATTCTGATGGACGGCGAGGCGCTCAATCAGGTCATGCTTCTGGGCGATGACGGCGACGCGCCGGCGAAGCGCGCGCAGGCGCTTGCCGCGCGCGCTCGCGACTTCGATCCCGTCGACCTCGATCCTTCCGCCGGTGATCGGGACGAAGCCGCCAATGGCGCGGAAGAGCGTCGTCTTTCCGCAGCCGCTCGGCCCGACGATGGCGACGCTTTCGCCTGGCTGCACCTGCAAGGAGAGGCGATCGATGACGGGCGTCGGCCGAGAGGCATAGGCGACCGTCAAATCGCGGATCCGCAGCATCGCCGGCGCGCCGTTCCGTCAGAACAGCTTCAGCTCTTGTGCGATCTTGCGCAGATCGCCGTACTCCGCATCCGTCGCGCGCACGAATTTGTCGCCGCGCAGGATCGCGAGGATGTTGCCGTTCTGCGCCTTGTCGAGCTGGAGGAACGCCGCGGTGAAGGCGTCGCGCTCTTTCTGCCCGACATCCTTCCGCGCCACCCAGACATAATCGACGAAGGCGGGCGTCGTGTAGAAGATGCGCAGCTTCGCGGCATCGAGCTTGTGGTCGGCGAGCATCGCCTTGTAGACGCTTTCATCGATAGCGCCGGCATCGACGATGCCGGCCTCGACCGCCTTCGCCGTCGCCGGATGGCTGCCGGTGTAGCGATAGTTCAGATCCGTCTCGGCATCGATGCCGCTCTCGGCGAGGGCGGCGTAGGGCATGAGATGACCGCTCGTCGAGTTGATGTCGCCGAAAGCGAAGCGCTTGCCCTTCAGATCCCGAAGCGTGCGCACCGGAGAGTTGGCGGCGGTGATGAAGAGGGAATGGAATTCGCGGTCGCTGTCGCGCTGCACCAGCGGGACGACGCCGTAGCGCTCGTGCGCCTTCACATAGGTGAGCCCGCCGAGATAGGCGAAATCGAGCGAGCCGTTGCCGAGCGCCTCGACGGTGGCGTTGTAGTTCGTCGGAATGATGAGCGCTACCGGCCGGCCGAGCGCCTTGGCGAGGTAATCGCGCAGCGGCGCCTTCTCCTCGATGGAGACCTGTGTCGCGCCCGCGTCGGGGACCATGCCGACGCGCAGCGCGTCCTCGGCGGCGATGGCGGGCGCCATCTCCGCTCCGATCCCCACCGCGAGCCAGCCAACCGTCGCGAGAATGGCGCTGCGCCTCGAGCTCTTCCGCACGGTACGTCTCCTGTGGCGATCCGGCCGACATGTCCGGACCACGCGACGTTAAGGCAGATCGCCCTCCGTTGCGACGGGAACTCGACGCGCTCGCGGCGCTGTCACCGAGTGTTGAAACGCCGTGAGGCGTGCCGCCGCAGGTCAGGCGCGGCCCATGACGATCGTCGTGCAGGCGCTCTCGCTTTTCGGCAAGTCGCGCGCGGGAAGAAAGCGGATATCGAGCCTCGGACGCTCGCCGCGCAGGACCGGGCAATAGGGGTCGGGAGCATCGAGCGCGCCGAGCAGCCGGCGCCGGCCGGCGCAGCCGCCGCGGCAGGTGTCGCGGAACTGACAGGGCTCGCAGGCCTTCGGCAGCGATCGCGCGGCGCGGAAGGGCTCGCTGTCGAGAATGGTGCTGCCGCTTTCGAGAAGGGCGTCGAGGGCAGCGCCATGGCCCGGCCAATAGACGCAAGGCTGCGTCGTGCCGCGCGGGGTCACTCGGATGGTGCCGACGCCGCACCCTGCGCGCCGCTGCTCGAGGCCGGCCATGGCGCGCACCAGCGGCTCGCCGATGGCGATGACGTCGGTCGCGGCGAAGAGGGCGCGGAAGCCTTCCCAATATTCCTCGTAAGTGAGCGCGAAGGCATCCGAGCGCACCGCCTGGTAGACGTTGACCCTGAGCGGCGCGTCGTAGCGGCGGGCGACGATCGCGGCGATCTCGGAGAGGCGCCGGTAATTCGACTTCATCATGACGGCGATGAAGGTGACCGGCACGCCGAGGCGCCGGCAGCGCGCCGCCTGCTCGTGCAGCAGGGCCCAGTTGCCGGCGCCGCGCTGCGCGTCCTGCTCGGCTTCGCTCGGATAGTCGAGCGAGAATTCGATGTCGCTGAAGGCGCCGAGCTCCGCGTCTTCGAGCACGGCGATGCTGTGCCCGTTCGAGGTGATGGTGAGCTTCAGCGGTCGCGCGCGCAGCTCGGCGAGAAAGCTGCGGAACTCCGGATGCATGCCGTTCTCGCCGGTGCCGAGATTGACCGAGCGGACGGGGACGCGGTCGAGCACGGATCGGACCTGCGCCAGCGAGAGCCGGTCGGTGCGCGTCGGGTCGCGGTAGCAGAAGGCGCAGGCGAGGTTGCACTCGTTGGTGAGGCCGAGGCCGAGCGCGAAGGAAGGCGGCGAGGGCTCGCCCGCCGCCGGGGATGTCGGTTCCGTTGGCGCCTTCATCATCGCCTGTCCTCAGTCACGTCAGAGCCTCGATGACGAAGCGTCCGATGCCGAGATGCGCCTTCTCGGCCGCATAGCGCTGGGCGATGATCGCGTCGAGACCGAGGCTCCTGCCGTAATGATGGAGCGCGAAGATGAGCTGGAGCACGAGGAGAAAGAAATAGGTCCACGGCCACTCGCCCTGCGCGTTGTAGAGGCCGAGCCAGAGATTGAGAATCTGCAAGGCGCCGATGACGCCCCAGAAGCGCAGGAAAAGGCCGAGGAGGAGCGAGACCGCGGTCAGCACTTCGAGGCTGTAGACCACCGGGGCGAAGACATAGAAATGCGGCAGGACGATCGTATTGACGAAATCGCCCTGCAGCGGGATCGCGGCGGATTTGCCGAGCTCCGTCATCCAATAGGAAAGCCCCGTGGCGCCGAAAGGCTGGTCCGGCTGGTCGGTGTAGTAGGGCGGCAGCTTCCAGAGAGTCTGCTGCCACCACATGGAGCCGATCAAAAAGCGGAAGATCCAGTTGCCGACATGCTGCACGGATCGCTGCGCGGGAATCGCGACGAAGGCATAGGCGGCGATGGCGAGGCTGCCCAGCATCAGGAGCCAATAGACTCCCGTCGTCCAGGCGGGCTGCAGCAGGAAATGGACGACATCGGAGGCGGGGTTCGCGTTCATGCCATGGGGTCCTCTCTGCCGCGTGCCGCCGCTGGAATGTCCAGACTAGAATGGTCCGCGATCGTGGGCGGGTAAATTTGCGGTGAGTCCGGCGCGAGCGGCGATCGTATCGGCCGCCTCCGGCGCGATGCAAGCCGCGGGTGGCGCCGTGGTTCTACGAACGCGCGCGCCGCTCGATGGCGATCGGCGCCACATGCTCGCTCGGCGGCAAGACGGTGCCGATGATCGCGGCCTGGGCACAGCCGAGGCGGCGCAGCTCGTCGAGGCAGGAGGCGGCGCGGTCGGCGGGGACGCTCGCCAGCAGCCCACCCGCCGTCTGCGGGTCGAAGACGAGCGGATAGCGCTCGTCGCGGGAGACGTGCTCGATATCGCGAATGGCGCGGCGCAGCCGGATATTCTGCGGCTGGAGCGAGCTGAAGATGCCCATCCGCACGGTCTCGACCGCGCCTTCGAGCAGCGGCACGGCGTCGAGCTCCAGCGTCACATCGACGCGAGACGGCTTCACCATCTCGACGAGATGGCCGAGGAGGCCGAATCCCGTCACATCGGTGCAGGCGGTGGCGCCATGCCGGAAGAGGCATTGGGCGGCGCCGCGGTTGGATTGGACCATCCCGGCAAGCGCCGCCTCGATCCAGCGGCCCTTCGCCTTGCCGCGCATATCCGCGGCGAAGAGTGTGCCGGTGCCGAGCGGCTTCGTCAGGATGAGCCGGTCGCCGGGCCGCATCCCGCCCTTGCGCAAGAGCCGCTCGCGCTCGGCAAAGCCGTTGACGGCGAAGCCGAGCGCCAGCTCCGCGCCCTCGCCGGTATGCCCGCCGACGAGCGCGGTGCCGGCCTCGTCCAGCACGTTGAGCGCTCCCGACATGAGCTCGAAGAGCTGCGCCTCGACCTTGCTCTCGATGCCATGGGGAATGGTGGCAATGGCGAGCGCCGATTGCGGCTCGCCGCCCATGGCGAAAATGTCGCCGAGGCTGTGATTGGCCGCGACCTGGCCGAAGATGTAGGGATCGTCGATGAAGGCGCGGAAGAAGTCGACAGTGTGGATCATGACCTTGCCGGCGGGCACCGCGACGACGGCGGCATCGTCCGGCGCATCGAGACCGATCAGCACGTCCGCGCGCTGCCGCGGCTCGAGCCGACCCAAGGCGCGGCTCAGCACGTTGCTGCCGACCTTGGCGCCGCAGCCGCCGCAGCGCATGGCGATCGCCGAGATTTCCTTGATGACGTCGGCGTCGGCGAGGCCGGGCTCGACGGCGCTGCTCGCGCCTGTCTCCATCTCGGGCAGCTCGCCGTATTTCCGCATGAAGCGGCGGTCGATCCAATCCTTGAGGCGCCACAGGGCGCGGCCTTCGAGGGCAAGAGCGCCGCGCGAGGCGACCGCGTATTGGTCGCCGGTGCTGATGAGGCTCAGAAACTTCTGCTGCGGCGTAAAGGGCCTCAGCGGCCGGCCGAACAGCGCACGGCGGAGATTGCGCGCGAGCGGCGGTCCCTGGCGGACGGCGAAGACGCCCGATTTCGGCCGCGGCTGGCCGATCACCGCGGCGATGTCGCCGGCGGCGAAGACGGCGGGGTGCGAGACAGATTGCAGACGGTCGTTCACCGCGACGAAACCGTCGGCGTCGAGGGCGAGGCCGGACTGCCGCAGCCACGGGGCGGCGCCCGCCGCCGTCACCCAGAGAACCTCGTCGAGGGCGTAGCGCGCGCCGCTCGCGGTCGCGAGACCGCCCGGAAACACCGCGGCGACGGCGTCGCCGGTGTGCACCGCGACCGCGCGCTCGGCGAGAACGCGGCGGAAGGCGGCGCGCACGCGCGTATTGTGAGTGGGCAGGATGTCGTCGGTATCGGCGAAGAGATGGAATTCGAGATGGGCGGCGTCGCGCCCCTTATCGGCGAGGAGGCGGCGCAGCCGATACTGCGCCGCGAGCAGCAGCTCGACGCCGCCGGCGCCGGCGCCCACCACCGCGATCCGCGCGGCATCGCGCGCCAGCACCCGGTCGCAGAGACGTTGCCAACCGGCGAGGAAGCGGCTGATCGGCTTCACCGGCGTCACGTGGTCTTCGGCTCCCGGCACCTCCGCCATGCGCGGCGTCGAGCCGATATTGATCGACAGCAGATCGTAAGCGACGGGCGGCCGGTTGCGGCAGAGGATGCGCCGCTCGACGAGATCGATGCCGATCGCCTCGTCGTGATAGAAGCGCGCGCCGGCGAAGCGGGCGAGGGGGCCCAGATCGATATGCGCCTCGTCGAATGCGTAGTGGCCGGCGATAAGGCCGGGCAGCATGCCGGAATAGGGCGTGTGCACGTCGCGGCAGATGAGCGTCAGGCGGAGCCCCGGCAGCGGCTTCATGCCGAAGCGCTTCAGCACGGCGACATGGCTGTGCCCGCCGCCGATCAGCACCAGGTCCTTGACGACGGGTCCGGCAGCGCTTCGCATCACCGCGTCGTCGCGCCGCGGCCGAGGCGGCCACGCGGCAGGCGCGGCTCGAACGCGACGCGGCAAAAAGTCAGGGCGATGCGCAAGCTCGCCTTCAGCGTGCCGATGAGGCTGCCCGAGACCTTGGAAGCGCCGCCGGCGCGGCGCCGGTGCGCGACCCCCACTTCGCGGATGCGGAGCCCCGCGCGCGCCGCCCGCATCTGCATTTCGAGGTTCCAGCCATAGGTCATCTCGCGCATGCCGAGTCGGTCCAGCGCGTCGCGGCGGATGGCGCGGAAGGCGCACATATCGGTGTAGCGGACGCCGTAGAGCAGGCGGATCGCCCAGCCGGCGAGGTGGCCAGCGAGAATCTGATGCGCGCTCATGCTGCCGCGCTCGCGCGTCCCGCGCAGGCGCGAGCCGACGACGAAGTCGCAGGCGCCGGCGAGGATCGGGGCGAGCAGCGTCGGGATGAAGCGCGGATCGTCGCTGCCGTCGCCATCGAGAAAGACGATGATGTCGCAATCCCGAGCGGCCGCGGCGCCGGTGGCGCAGGCGCGGCCGTAGCCGCGGCGGCTCTCGACGACGACGCGGGCGCCGGCGGCGCGAGCGCGCTCGACCGTGCGGTCCCGGCTGCCGCTGTCGGCGACGATGATTTCATCCACCGCCTCGCGCGGCACTGACGCAAGCACGTCTCGGATCGCCACTTCCTCGTCGAGCGTCGGAATGACGACGGCGACGCGCGGCCGCGAAGCGGAAGCTGCCGCCTCGGGCGAGCCCATCTAGAGGCTCCAGCGCAATCCGCAGCCGGCGCAGGCGCGGGGCGGCGCATCGCTCAGCAGCGCGCGGCGGAAGTCCTGGTACCGCTCGCCATTCCAGATCGCGCGAAGGCTCTGCTGCGTCGCATCGCCCAAGGTGAAGCTGTCATAGCCGCGCATCGAGAAGGGCGCGATGCAGCACGGGATGACGCGGCCATGCGCCGTGACGTACATCAGCGTCCAGGGCCGGCGGCAGAGCGACCAGGGCTGCGCCTTCGCCTGCTGTTTCAGGCTCGCTTCGGGCTCGACCGCACCCGAGGCGTTGAAGGCGACGCCGAGCTCCTCGGCGAGCGCCGCCGCCTCGTGCACCAGCCGGCTCTCTTCGGCGCCGCCCTCGAAGAGCGCCGATTCCGGCCGGGCCAGGCCCTGGCCTTCGGGAAAATAGACGAGGCGCTGGAGATGGACTTCAGGCACGTCGATCTCGTGTGCGAGCCGCACGAAATCCTTGAGTTGCCCGATCGTCTCCTTGAGTCCGGTCAGCCACAGCGAGACGCGCGGCGTCTCGGCCGCCGCTTCGCGCTGGAGGGCGCGGAAGGCGGCGAGGTTGCGCAGGATGCGGTGGAACATGTCGCGCCCGCGCACGAGCTTGAACGCCGCGGGCTCGGCCGCATCGAGCGAGACGCGCAGCTCGTCGAGGCCGGCCTCGATGAGCTCCCGACCCTTGCGCGCCGTCAGCAAGGTGCCGTTCGTGTTGAAGAGGACATAGGTGCCGCGGTCTTTGAGATAGCGGATCATCCGCGGCAAGGCGCGCACCATCATCGGTTCGCCGACGCCGTGCAGCACGACGCGCGCGATCTTCGGAAACTGGTCGACGATCGCGGTGAACAGGTCCCAGCCCATATCGGCGGGCGGCTCCAGCGCCTCGAAAGTCCGCGGGCAGGTGGTGCAGAGCAGGTTGCAGCGGTTCGTCGTCTCGAGATAGAGGCAGACCGGCTCCGCCTCGGCGATGGTCCCGCGCTCCGCTGCGACATGCTCGAAATAGCGCCGCGGGTCGGGCCGGGCCGCGGCGGCGGAAACGCGCGTCATGCCGGTGATCCTCCAGCGGCGGCCGGGCGCCGCAGCCGCCGCAGATCGAGAAGGGCCAGCGCGGCGAAGGGCAGGTAAATTGCGGATTCCACCAGCAGCCTCCGCGTGTCGGCGACGAGGAGCGATCCGACCGGCGCGAGGTAAAGCAGAACGCTCGCATTCGTCAAATAAAGAAGCGACAGCGACGGCGCAAAACAACAGAACGTGAGGAGCCAGGTGAAATACCAGGGATAATGCGGCGACAGCAGGAAAGTGAATGCCGCCGCGAGAAGCGTCGCGCCGCCGATGCCGCGATCGGCGCCGTTCGCGTGTCGAAGAACGGCGACAGCGAGCGCCGCCATGAGGGCTGCCGCGACCGCGACATAGGCGAGACCGCTGCCGAAACGACCCGGCCGCAGAAACGCCTCGGCGAGGCTCCAGAGATAAAAGCCGCTGCCTGCTCCGCCGAATCCCTCTTCATGGGCATAGCCGGAGAGGAAGCCGAAGACGGCGGAGCCTGCGCCGAGATAGGGCAGATAGGCGCCGAGGAGCACCGCGGCGAAGGCGGCGGGCATTCTCCAGTCCCAGCGCCGATAGAGAGCGGGGAAAATCACCGCCGGAAAGAACTTGACGAGCGCCGCGCAGCCCAAGGCAATGCCGGCGCCCCATGGCTTGCCGCGCCGGCACGCCCAGAGCGCGAGCGCGATGAAGGCGATGACCGCGGCATCGACATGGCCGCTCCCCGCGAACTCCCAGATCGGCAAGGGATGCCAGACATAGAGGAGAATGCGCTCGGCGGGGAGGGCGGAAAGCGCGAGCAGGCGGAGCAGCGCGGCGACGGCGACGATCTCGAAGGCGACCATCGCCGCCTTCATGACGAAGACGCCCTCGCCGAGGCGCGTCACGGCGAGAAAGATCATCTCGGCGACGGGCGGATAGATCGTCGGCGCGTAGGTGCTGCGGTTGATGTTGGGGAAAATCGCGTCGTCTCGCAGGGGCTCGAGATGGCGATCGGCCGGGATGTATCGGTAGGGGTTGATGCCGGCGCTCTGGACGCGGCCGTCCCAGATATAGCGGTAGAGATCGGTCGAGAGAGAAGGCGGGGCGGCCAGCACGGCGAGGCGCATCGCGGCGGCGATGGCGAGGATCATGACGAGGGCGCCGCGCGAAAGGCCGCCGCGCGAGGCGAGCCACGCGGCAAGCCCGTAAACCGCGCCTTGCGCCAGCGCGACGAGAACGAAGCGGCCGATCGCATCCGCTTCGAGCTCGCTAATGCCGATCGCGGTGAGGGCGAGGAGACCGCCGCCGCTCGCCGCCAGCGCCGGGAGCCGCCGATCTCCGGCGATCACCTCGCCGCCCCTGCGGCGCGCCCGCGATCGTCGCTCGCCTCCGCCGCCAATCGCCGCAGGAAAGCGGCGGTGTGCGGCGCGCGGTACCCGCCGGCGGCGGCGCCGCCGCGGGCGCCCTCTCCCAAGAGCTCGCGCCGGAGCTGGCCGAGCGCGGCGGCGTCATCGACATCGTACCAGGGCGGCAGGATCGTTGCTTCGAGCCCGATCTCGGCGGCGCGGTCGAGGGTCTGCGCGAACACCCGCTCCGTGCTCCAGTCGATCTCCTCGAAGAGCCGCTTGTGCGGCCGCTTCATTCCGATGAGGTAATAGCCGCCGTCATTTGCCGGGCCGAGCACGACGCGGTCGCCGCAGGCGCGCAAGGCCGTCGCCGCCGCAATGAGCGCCGCCGTCGGCAGGGTCGGGCTGTCGGCATTGACAAGGCAGGCCGCGGCATAGCCGGCGGCGAGCAAGTCTTCGGCCGCATGCAGAAGGCTGTAGCCGAGGCCGGCCCGCCGCGGCGGCAGCAGCCGGATCTCCGGCGGCAGCAAGGCGCGGAACAAATCCTCCGATCCCGCCGGCGAATAGGCGACATAACCGTGGATCGGCGCCGTTTCTGCGGCGGCGAGGAAGTTGCCGGCGATATCCTTGAGGAAGGAGCGGCTCAGCATCGCCGCTTGCGCCGCGGTGAGGGGCGGCGCGAGGCGCGTCTTGACTTCGCCGATGCGCGGCGCCTTGGCCATGACGGCAAAAGCGCAGAGGGCGCCCGGCGCGGATTCGGTCGAAGTCACGGCACCCCCATTGCACCGGGTTGCAGGCGGTCGGCGCGCAATGCACCGCCGCAGCCTATCGTCGCCGCCCACTCCCTGTCCTTCAAGTGTTGGTGAGCGCCGGCGAGCGCCGGAGCGTCGCCGGCGGCGAGCAACCAATCGCCGCCGCTTGTTGTCGGGCTGAGTGAGGCGCGGAGCAGGCCAATGGACGAGCATGAACGCGATGCCGTGTCCCGCCGCCGCGTGGTCGGCGGCGTCCGAGCCGAAATCGCCGTCGCCGCCGCCGGCCCGGCGCTCGCGCAGGGCGACGCCCATCCCGGTGCAGCGCAAGACGGCGGCCGCGACAGCATGGAAGACCCACGGTCCAAATACCCGAAGCCCCCCTTCAGGAAGCAGACGCAGCCCTGGCCGGGCCTCGCCCGCGACACGGCCCCGAAGCCGGATCACGGCGAGGCGAGCTATCGCGGCTCGCGCCGCCTCGCCGGCCGCAAGGCGCTCGTCACCGTCGGCGATTCCGGGATGGGGCGCGCGGCCGCGATCGCCTATGCGTGCGAAGGCGCCCGCCAAATGCTCCCGCAGGCAACTCACGGTGACCCGCTGGTGTTTTCTCGTCATGGACCGCAGCTTTTCGACGCGGGACCTGGCGGCAGGCCGACGACCGCATTGCCCGCAGCGACATAGGTGGGGGAGGTGATGTCTGGCCCAGATTTTCGTGAACTCGCTCGCCAGTGCCGCGCGCTGCTGAGAACCGCCTCCGACCTCGATCTCGCCGAGCAGCTCCAGCAATGGGCGGTGGAGTGCGACAGGCGGGCCGATCGCATCATAAAGGGCTCGCCGAAGGACGATCTGCTGGAGCAGGCGCGCCGGCACCGGATGCGGGCGGAGGAGTACCGCGTCGTCGGCGAGCAGAGGCAGAACCGGGTCGCGCGTGAATCCTTCCAGCATTTGGCCGCGACCTACGAAGCCTTGGCGAGACGGCTCGAAGAGATCGCCGACAGACGGGCGCGGAACGAAAAGTCGAACCGGCTGAAGGTCGCGCTCGAAGAGGCTCGCGCTTCGTCCAGGCGGCGGTTCAAGCCGCAGCGCCGCGTCGCGGAAAGGTCCTACAACGGTGCCGATGCGCAGGAGCGGCCGCGGCGACGCGATCCGCGACCGCACCCCCCGCCGCACCTCAGAAGCGGCCGGCGTTGAAATCCTCGATCGCCTGGCGAATTTCCTCCGGCTTGTTCATGACGAAGGGGCCGTATTTGGCGACCGGCTCCTTGAGCGGACGGCCGGCGATGAGGAGAGCCCGTCCGGCCTCCGCCTCGGCCGATATCGCGACCTCGTCGCCGCGGCTCAGCACCGCGAGTTCGCCGCGGGCAAGGCGCCGCGCCGCCTCGCCCGATCCGATGCGGACCGCGCCCTCGTAGACATAGGCGAAGGCCGCATAATCCTCCGGCAGCGGATGCCGGAATGCGGCCCCCGCCGCCAGCGCGACGTCGAGGTAGGTGGGATCGGTCGCCACTGCGCGCACCGGTCCTTCGACCGCGCCGACGCGCCCGGCGATCACCCGGACGCGCCCACTATCGCCGAGCGCCACCTCCGGGATCGCCTCGGGATCGATGTCCTGGTAGCGCGGCGCCGTCATCTTGTCCCTGGCCGGCAGATTGACCCAGAGCTGGAAGCCCCAGATCAGGCCGTTCTCCTGCTCCGGCATCTCGGAATGGAGGATGCCGCGGCCGGCGGTCATCCACTGCACGCTCCCCGGCCGCAGGAGCCCGACATTCCCATTGTTGTCACCATGCCGCATGCGGCCGGCGAGCATGTAGGTGACCGTCTCGAAACCGCGGTGCGGGTGCTCGGGAAAGCCGGCGATATAGTCGGAAGCCTTGTCCGAGCGGAACTCGTCGAGCAGCAGGAAGGGGTCGAGGTCGGGCAGGCTCGGCGAGCCGACGATGCGCGTGAGGCGCACGCCCGCGCCGTCGCTGGTGGGAAGCCCGCGCACCACCTTCGCGACCTCTCGTGATGTTCGGCTCGAAGGACGGGCTGCCTCGGCTTTCGCAGCAAGCTTCGCCTCGGTCATGTCGATCTCCTGCACTGTGAGCATGCAACCCGATATAGGCGGCGCTCGCGCAAGATGAACCGCTTCCGGCCGAAGCCCGTGTTCGCTAGCATCGAACGATGAAGTGGCGGTTCGATGATATCGTCACCTTTCTGCAGGTGGTCGAGGCCGGCAGCATCACCGCAGCCGCGGAACGCCTCGGCATGTCGAAATCCGTCATCAGCAAGCGGATCAGCGATCTTGAGAGCGCCGTCGACGTCGAGCTCTTCCGCCGCTCGACGCGCCACGTCATACCGACCGACCGCGGGATGGCGTTCTATGAGAAGATGCGGACGCTCGTCCATGAGCTCGAGGGCGCCGTCGAGCAGGTCTCAATGAGAGACGGCGAGCTGCGCGGCCGGTTGCGGATTACGGCGCCGATGACCTCCGGGACGATGCATCTCGGACCCGTCCTCGCCGGCTTTGCGCGCCAGAATCCCGAGCTCGAACTCGCCATCGACCTCGACGACAAGATCATCGATCTCGTGGGCAACGGCTATGACATGGCCGTCCGCATCGGACGCCTTCATGATTCGAGCCTCGTCGCCCGCAAGCTCTGTCGCAGCCGGCGCGTCGTATGTTGCAGCCCCGGCTACGCGCGCGAGAAGGGGCTGCCGGCGACCATCGACGAGCTGAGCGCACATGCTTGCATCGACTACGCCAATGTGCATGCCAACCGGCTTTGGCAGTTCGAGCCGGCGGAGCTCGGCGGTCCTCCCCGCTCTGCGCTGACGCATAGCCGGCTCGTCGCCAATAATGGCGAAGCGATGCGCGACATGGCGCTCGCGGGCCTCGGGCTCGTCATTCTGCCGCTGTTTCTCGTTGCGGAGCAGCTCCGCAACGGGACACTCCTCAACGCTCTTCCCGGTGCCACGCCGCTTCCCGATTCGATCTATGCGATTTATCCGCCCTCGCGGCATGTCTCGCGCCGCGTGCGCGCATTGATCGATCACCTGATCGTCGCGTTCAGCGAGACACCGCCCTGGGAGCTCAACGCGCCGCCTTTGGATGCGTCCGAAAGCGCCGCGGCGGCAAGGAACTGACTGAGCTACCGCGACAGTGCTCCAGAAGGCGAGCTGTCGCCATGCTCGACAATTTGCCTGCGGCGCCTCGGCACCATCGCGGGTGCCGAATACGGAAGAGAGCACTCATGTGGGTTCGCGCAAGCACTGCACCGCGAATCCGTCGACCGACCGCGATTCCAGCATGGACGACCGAGCGCTCAACGGCGGGGCGATTGTTTTTGCCTCGCGAACACCGTGTTCGACAGGACCTGCTTACCGATGCGTGATCGAGCGCCCTATCCTCCATGAGTGGCGTGGCCACGGCTCGTCACCGGGTTGCGGGGACCCCACGCGCTGATCCTCATCGACTACCAGCCGGCCCAAGTGAATTCCATCGCATCGATGGACCGGCAGCTCCTTATCAACAACGCGGTCGGGCTGGCCAGGATCGGAGTCGCCTACAAGCTGCCGATCATCCATTCGACGGTGAATGTCAGGACCGGCTTGAACAAGCCCCCGATCCCTCAATTGCGAAAAGTCCTCGCCGATGTAGAGACGATCGACCGGACATCGATCAACGCGTGGGAAGACAAGGAGTTTGTCGAGGCTGTCAAAGCGACCCGGCGCAAAAAGCTCATCATGGCTGCGCTATGGACGGAGGCGTGCCTCACCTTTCCGGCCCTGGATGCATTGGCCGAGGGCTACGAAGTCTACCCGGTGGTCGATGTCGTCGGCGGAACCTCGGTCGAGGCTCATAAGGCAGCGTTGGAGCGTATCACTCAGGCCCGCGGCCGGCCTGCAAGCTGGGTTCAGATCCTCTGCGAACTGCAGCGCGACTGGGCACGCAGGGAGACGGTGCCAGCCTTCGTCAACATCTGCATCGAGACGGGCGGCACCGCGGGCATTCAATTCGCTTATGACAAGGACGCCCGCGAGACCGCTCCCTCCAAGGCCGCGGAGTGATCCGGCCGCACGCGTCCAGCCTCGAGGAGAGGACGTGCCGTACAGGGGACGGCACCGAACCTGTCATGGGCAGACGCGAACCTTCCTTTCCGGCGTCGGTGACCAGCGCAGGAACAAGCCAGGATCCCGCGATCCGCGGATGATGAGCCCGCTGCGGCCGACTCTTGACAAGTCGGTCGGACAGGTGAGGAATCTTCCGTTCTTCACCAAGATCATGAGTAGAAATCGAGCGGCTCGCTCAAAGAAACCGAAGGAGCGAGCAAATTCGTGATTATGGATAATCTCGGGTTGCACAAAATCGGACGGCGAAGCGGCATCGAAACGAAGAGCGCTCATTCGTCGCAAAGGAGGGAGGGCAAGAATGCGAAAGATCGTCATTTCCGCCGTCGCGCTGTTCGCCGGAGCGCTGCTGATATTCGCCGGCCCGGCCCTCGCGGCGGGAACCCTCCGCGTCGCCGTCCAATCCAACTTGAACACGCTCGATCCGGCGAAGGCGAAGATCGGGGAGGAGTACATCGTCGACATCCTCGTCTATAGCGGGCTCACCCGCCTCGACGACCAGGGACGCGCCCAGCCCGACCTCGCCGAGCGCTGGACGGCAAGCGCCGACCAGAAGACCTGGACCTTCTACCTGCGCAAGGATGCCAAATTCCACAACGGGCGCACGGTCGATGCCGAGGACGTCATCAAGACGGTCCAGCGCATCCTCGATCCGGCGACCGGCTCGCCGAACCGGGCCAATTTCCAGATCATCGACAAGATGGACGCGGTGGACCCCAGCACCGTGCGCTTCGAGCTGAAGATCCCCTATGCCGGATTCGCCGATATCTTCGGCGATCGCCAGGCGCGCATCGTCCCGCGCGACGCGCTCGCGACGCTCACCACCCACCCGGTCGGCAGCGGGCCCTTCATGTTCGAATCATACGAGCCCGGCAATTCCGTGGTGCTCGTCAAGAACCCGCATTATTACGTGCCGGGCGTTCCGAAGCTCGACAAGGTCGTCCTCCGCATCATGCCGGAAGGCGCCGCCGCGGTTTCGGCGCTGGAGACGGGCGAGGTCGACCTCCTCTGGAACCTGCCCCTCGAATCCATCGCCGAGGTGAAGAAGAATCCCGAGCTCGTCGTCGATTCCGTTCCGACCTCGACCTGGGACGGGCTGATCATGAATTGCAGCCAGAAGCCTTTTACCGACACACGCGTGCGCAAGGCGGTCGAGATGGCGATCGACAAGAAGGCGATGGTGCAGCTCGCGCTCTTCGGCAACGGGACGCCGACCCACACCATGATCCCGCCGAGCAGCCCCTTCTACGACGATGACATCAAGATCGGTGCGCCCGATATTGCCGGAGCGAAGAAGCTGCTCGCCGAGGCGGGTTACGCCGACGGCTTCGACATCACGCTCTACGTGCCGGCCGGCCGGCCGACCCGCGAGCGCCTCGGGCTCGGCGCCCGCGAGATGCTGAAGCCGCTCGGCATCAAGGTCGCGATCCAGGAGGTCCCTTGGGACAAGTTCATCTCCGACATCGAAGGCAAGGCGACGTTCTTCACCGACGGCTTCTTCAGCCGCCCGACGATCGACACCTCGACATATCCGTTCTTCGACAGCAGCGGGTCGTGGAACACGACGCTCTGGCACTACAAGAACCCGGAGATGGACAAGCTGCTGGACGCCGCCCGCGGCGCCCGCTCCGAGGACGAGCAGGCCAAGCTCTATAAGCAGTTCCAGGTGCTGGCGCTCGAAGACCCGCCGGGCGTCATCGCCTATGTCCAGAATCACGTCAACGCCTACCGCAAGAACGTCACCGGCTTCCATTCGAGCCCGATGCTGTGGCTCGATCTGAGGGAGGTGGCGATCCAGTAGGACGGGGCAGGGGCGGAAGCGGAGTCGGCCCGGCGCCGGCTCCGCGACCCGCCGCCCGGTCGAGATCCGATGGCCTTCTATGTCTTGAAACGGCTGCTCGCGATCGCCGCCATCCTGGCGGTGATGTCGGTCCTGATCTTTCTCATCACCCAGATCCTGCCCGGCAACGTCGCCCAGGTGATCGCCGGACAGTTCGCCTCGCCCGAGACCGTCGCCGCCGTCGCGCACAGGCTCGGCCTCGACCAGCCGCTGCTCGTCCAGTATTGGCGCTGGGCCTCGGGCATTCTCGGGGGCGATCTCGGAGTCTCGCTCGTCATGGAACGGCCGGTCGCTCCCGTGCTCTTCCACGCGCTCGGCAACTCGGCGCTCCTCGCGGCGCTGTCCTTCGTCTTCGTCGTCTTGGTCGGGATCGGGCTCGGCATTCTCGCCGCGATCCGCCACGGCGGCATCCTCGACCATTGCGCCTCGATCTTCACCTATGTCGGCATCTCGGTGCCGGAGTTCTTCTGGGGCATCGTCCTCATTCTCGTCTTCGCCCGCTATCTCGACTGGCTGCCCTCCGGCGGAGCGGCGGCTTGGGGAGAGGGGTTGGGGCCCTGGATTTCGCATCTCGTGCTGCCGGCGGCGACGCTCACCTTCACCCTCATCGCCCATGTCTCGCGCCTCACCCGGTCGAGCATGATCGAGACGCTGCGCAGTCAGTATGTCCGCAATGCCCGCGCCAAGGGCCTGCCCGAGCGCGTCGTCCTCCTCCGCCACGCCCTGCGCAACGCGCTGCTGCCGACGATCACGGTCCTCGCCATCGACGTCGGCTGGCTGATCGGCGGCGTCGTCGTGGTCGAGGCGGTATTCGCCTATCCGGGCATCGGCCGGCTGCTCATCTTCGCCATCCAGCACCATGATCTGCCGCTGATCCAGGCGAGCATCCTCGTCATCGCGGCGATCTACTGCCTCGCCAATCTGATTGCCGATCTCCTCTATGCCTATTTCAACCCGAAGATCCGCTATGGCCGCGCCAGCGCTTGATCGCGCCCCGGCCGCGCCGCGCCGCCGCCGGCCCGCGCGGCGGCTGCCGGCCGCGCTGCTTTGGGGCGGCGCCATCATCGCAGCGGTCGTCATCCTCATCGCCCTGGCGCCGGCGATCGCACCCTATCCCTACGACGAGATGAACATCCTGGCGCGGCTCCAGCCGCCGAGCGCCGCCCATTGGTTCGGCACCGACGAGTTCGGCCGCGACGTGCTGAGCCGCGTCCTCATCGGCGGGCGCCTGTCGCTGATCATGGGGTTCGGCGCGACCGCTCTCTGCCTCGCCCTCGGCGTGCCGCTCGGCCTTCTCGCCGGCTACCGCCGCGGCCGCGTCGACGAAGCGATCATGCGCGTGATGGACGTCATCATGTCGTTCCCGCCGATCCTGCTCGGGCTTCTCGTCCTCGCCGTCGGAACGCCGAGCTTCTGGAAGGCGGTGCTCGCCGTCGGCCTCGTCTATGTGCCGTCGATGGTGCGGCTGACCCGCAGCGTCACTCTCAACCTCGTCAGCGAGGAATTCATTGTCGCGGCCCATGCGCGTGGCGAGGGGGCCGCTTACATCCTATTCTCCGAGATCCTGCCCAATGCTTGGCCGCCGATCGCGGTGGAGGCGAGCCTCAAAGTCACCTTCGCCATTCTGCTTGGCGCCTCGCTCAGCTTTCTCGGCATGGGCGCGCAGCCGCCGAGCTCGGACTGGGGCTTGATGATCAGCGGGGCGCGGCCGCTCGTCAACAGCGCGCCTTGGGTCGCCCTCGCTCCCGGCCTTGCCATGTGCCTGACGGTGATCGGCATCAATCTTCTCGGCGACGGCCTGCGCGAGGCGCTCGACCCGCGCATGGTCCGGGCGCACCGGCAGTGACCGTGGCCGGCGCCGCGGCACGCCCGGGAAGCTCCTGATGGCGGAGCCGCTCCTCGCCATCTCGGATCTCAGCCTCACCTATGAGACGCCGCGCGGCGCGCTGCAGGCGCTGGATGGGGTGAGCCTTGCGGTCGAGGCAGGGGAGGCTGTGGCGGTCGTCGGCGAATCGGGCTCCGGAAAAAGCTCCGTCGCGCTCGCGATCATGGGGCTGCTCGGCCGGGAGGCGATGCTGTCGGGCTCGATCCGCTTCGAGGGCCGTGAGCTGACCGGGCTCGACGCCAAGGCGCGGCGCGAATTGCGGGGACGCGCCATCGGCATGGTCTTCCAGGACCCGTTCACCTCGCTCAACCCCAGCCTCACCATCGGCGAGCAGGTCGCCGAGCCGCTCGTCTATGGACGCGACCTGAGGCGCTCGGCGGCGCTCGCGCGCGCGATCGCGGCGCTCGGCGAAGTCGGGCTCGCCAATCCCGCCGCGCTCGTCACCGCCTACCCGCACCAGCTCTCGGGCGGAATGCAGCAGCGGGTACTGATTGCCGCGGCCGTCATCGCCGGTCCCCGGCTCCTCGTCCTCGACGAGCCGACGACGGCGCTCGACGTGACTGTCGAGGCGCAGATTCTCGACCTCCTCGACGGGCTGCGTCGCGACCGCCGGCTCGGCATGCTGTTCATTACCCATAACCTCGGCGTCGTGAACCGGATTGCCGACCGGGTCTGCGTTCTTTACGCCGGCCGCGTCGTCGAGCTCGGCAGCCGGGAGGAGGTGCTGGGCAGCCCTGCCCATCCCTATACGAAAGGCCTTCTCGCCTCACTGCCGCGCTTGTCGCTCGGCGAGCGCGGGCGGCGGATCGCGCCCATTCCCGGCCGCTTTCCAGACCTCACCGATCCGCCCGCCGGCTGCATCTTCGCGCCGCGCTGCCCCTTCGTCGAGGAGCGCTGCCGCGCCGAGACGCAGCCGCTTCTCGAACTTGCCGGCAGCCGCGCCGTGCGCTGCTGGAAGAGCGGCGCCCTGGGCGCCTGGCCGGCACCCGGCCCGCCGCGGGCGGCGACCCACCCGCTACCGGCGCAGGGTTCCGCGCCGCTCGTCGCGGCGCAAACGCTCTCGAAGCTCTATCAGCGCGGCCGCGCCGGCGGCGGGCTCGCCTGGAGCCGCAGATTAGGCGTCCTGCCCTGGCCGCGGCTCCGCAGCGAGATCGTTCGCGCCGTCGACAGGCTTTCCCTCGCGGTCGGCCGCGGCGAGGTGGTCGGCCTCGTCGGCGAGAGCGGAAGCGGCAAATCGACCCTGGGGCGGATCATGCTGCGCCTCGTCGAACCGTCGTCCGGCCGCATTCTCTTCGACGGCGCCGATATCACCGCGCTGCCGCAGAAGGCCCTGGCCGGCCTGCGCAAGCGGGCGCAGATCATCTTCCAGAACCCCGATTCCTCGCTCAACCCGCGTCGCCGGGTCGGCGAGGCGATCGGCCGCGCGGTCGTGCTCCATGCCGACGGGAGGGTTCCCGATTTGCGCGCGCGCGTCGAGCGCCTTCTCGACCGCGTCGGCTTGCCCCCCGCCTATTACGACCGCTATCCGCATCAGCTGAGCGGCGGAGAGAAACAGCGCGTCGGAATCGCGCGGGCGCTCGCGACCGGGCCTCGCTTCATCGTCTGCGACGAGCCGGTCTCCGCCCTCGATGTCTCGGTGCAGGCAACGATCCTCAACCTCCTCGGCGATATCCGGGACGAGCTGGGCGTCTCCTATCTCTTCATCTCGCATGACCTCTCCGTCGTCGCCCATATCGCCGACCGGATCGCGGTGATGTATTCGGGGCGGATCTGCGAGATGGGGACGGCCGAGGCGGTCTTGGCGCCGCCCTACCACCCATACACCGAGGCGCTGCTCTCGGCGGCGCCGACGCCGATCCCGGGCGCGCAGCGACGCCAGCGCGTGCGGCTGCGTGGCGACAGCGCTCCGGCCGCCGCCGAGCGGGCCGGCTGCCCATTCCACAGCCGGTGCCCGCGCAAGCTCGGCGCCATTTGCGAGACCATGGAGCCACCCCTTCTCGAACCACGCCCCGGCCACAGCATCGCCTGCCACTTGCCGCTCGCCGAGCTGGCTCGCGTGCCCCCGGTGATTCCGGCCGAGCCGTGCGCCCGTGCCTGCGGAGGCTTCGATCCTTCTTGAGGGTCCGCCCTCGGCTGCGCGGAGTCACGCCAGCAGAGCGCGGGCGATGATGTTGCGCTGGACCTCGGACGACCCTTCGTAAATCCGCATGATCCGCACGTCGCGGACGAGGCGCTCCAGCGGCAGGTGGCGCGAATAGCCGTAGCCGCCATGGATCTGCAGCGCCTTGTCGGTGACGCGGCCCGCCATCTCGGAGGCGTAGAGCTTGGCCATCGAGGCTTCGCGCGAGAAGCGGACGCCTTGGGCGCGCAGGCTGGCGGCCCGGAGCCCGAGGAGGCGTGCCGCTTCGAGGTCGGTCGCCATGTCGGCGAGCATCCATTGCAGACCTTGGAACCGGGCGATCGGCGCCCCGTCAATGCGGCGCTCCTTTGCCCAGGCGAGCGCGGCGTCGAGCGCGGCGCGAGCGATGCCGGTGCTGGTGGCGGCGATTTCGACTCTGCCGTTGTCGAGCACTTTCATCGCGGTGCGAAAGCCGGAGCCCTCGGCTCCCAGCCGGTTTTCGGCAGGCACGAGGCAGCCCTCGAAGGCGATTTCGAAGACATGCCCGCCGCGCAGCCCGGAGGTCGGCTCATGCGCGCCGATATGCACCCCTTCGCCGCGGCGGTCGACGACGAAGGCGCTGATCCCGCGCGCACCGGCGGTCGGGTCGGTCAAGGCGAAGACGATGATGAAGTCGGCATGCGCCGCGTTCGAGATGAAGTGCTTGACCCCGGTCAGCCGGTAGGCGTCACCCGATCGTTCCGCCCGCATCGTCATGTCGGCCGGGTTCGAGCCCGCCTGCGGCTCGGTCAGGGCGAAGGCGCCGAGCGTGCGTCCCGCGGCGGCCTCCGGCAGCCAGCGGGCGCGCTGCGCGTCGTCGCCGGCGATCAGAATGGCGTCGGTCGCGAGATAGTGGGCGGTGAGCATCGAGGTCGTCGAGGCGCAGGCGGCGGCGAGAGCCTCGACGGCGAGGTAGAGCGCGACCGCCGTGGCACCGGCTCCGCCCCAGCGCTCCGGCAGGTTGAGCCCCATGAGCCCGATGGCGGCGAGGGCGGCGCGGTGCTCGCCGGCGAAATGCTCGCCCTCGTCGAGGGCCTCGGCGCGCGGCGCGATCTCCTGAGCGGCAAAGCGCCGGATCGTCTCGGCGACCGCAAGATCGTCTTCGGTGCAGAACGGGTCCATGGATTGTCTCGTCTCATGGTCGAGCGCCGGCTCGACGGGATTTCCGGAACACGCGCCCCCCCCTTGCATATGTCCAGCTTATCCTCCCTATCGGAATTTGTTAGTTCTATTAGTCCTTGCAGTCGCCTAGGCTGCCATCGTCGAGCCCGTCCGCGGCCGACATGCCCGAAGCTGCCGAGGAGCTTCAGTGTCCTCCCGCCGCGATAATCGCCGCGTCGTCCGCGCCCCGCGCGGCGCCTGCCTCAACGCCAGGAGCTGGCAGACCGAGGGTCCGCTCCGGATGCTCATGAACAACCTCGATCCGGAGATTGCCGAGCGGCCGGAGGACCTCGTCGTGTATGGCGGGCGCGGGCGCGCCGCGCGCAATTGGGAGTGCTTCGACCGCATCGTCGCGACGCTGAAGACGCTCGGCGAGGACGAGACGCTTCTCATCCAATCCGGCAAGCCGGTCGGCGTCGTCCGCACGCACCCCGATGCGCCGCGCGTGCTCATCGCCAATTCCAATCTCGTCGCCAAATGGGCGACGGCCGAGCATTTCGACGAGCTCGAGCGCAAGGGTCTGATGATGTTCGGCCAGATGACGGCCGGCTCCTGGACCTATATCGGCAGCCAGGGGATCATCGGCGGCACATTCGAGACGTTCGTCGAGGCCGGCCGCCAGCACTATGGCGGGGACCTTCGCGGCAGATGGCTGCTTACCGCCGGTCTCGGCGGCATGGGCGGCGCCCAGCCGCTCGCCGGGGTCATCGCCGGCTGCTCGGTGCTCGCCGTCGAGTGCCGCAGCGAGCGGATCGAACGCCGGATCGAAGGCGGCTACCTCGATCGCCAGACGGCGAGCCTCGATGAGGCGCTGGCGCTCATCGTCGAGGCGGCAAAGCGCGGCGAGGCGATCTCGGTCGCCTTGCGGGGCAATGCCGCGGAAGTTTATGAAGAGATTCTTGCGCGCGGCATTCTGCCCGATCTCGTGACCGACCAGACCGCGGCGCATGATCCGCTTTACGGCTATCTGCCGGCCGGCTGGACCCTCGGCGAATGGGAGCGCCGGCGCGAGACGGAGCCGGAAGCAGTGATCCGTGCGGCGAAGCAAACGATGGCGCGGCAGGTGCGCGCCATGCTCGCCTTCCGCGAACGCGGCGTCCCGGTCTTCGATTACGGGAACAATCTGCGGCAGATGGCGAAGGACGCCGGCGTCGAGGGCGCCTTCGCCTTCCCCGGCTTCATCGCCGCCTATATCCGCCCGCAATTCTGCCGCGGCCGAACGCAGTTCCGCTGGATCGCGCTCTCCGGTCATCCGCAGGACATCATCAAATCGGGCCGGCGGCTCAAAGAGGTCGTCGCCGATCCCAGCTTCGCCCGCTGGATCGATATGGCGGAAACCCGCATCCGCTTCCAGGGCTTGCCGGCGCGCAGCTACTGGATGGGCTTGCAGGACCGCGTCGCTGCCGGCCTCGCGCTCAATGAAATGGTCGCGAAGGGCGAGGTTGCGGCGCCCATTGTCGTGACGCGCGACCACATCAGCTCAGGCTCGGTCGCGAGCCCCAATCGCGAGAGCGAGGGCATGCGCGACGGCTCCGACGCCGTCGCCGACTGGCCGCTCCTCAACGCGCTCGTCGGCTGCGCCTCGGGCGCCACCTGGGTCTCGATCCATCACGGCGGTGGCGTCGGCATCGGGTACTCGCAGCATGCCGGGCTCGCCCTCGTCTGCGACGGCACGCCCGCAGCGGAGCGCCGATTGCGGCGGGTCCTCGCCAATGATTCGGCGGTGGCGGTCCTCAGGCACGCCGATGCCGGCTATCCCGAAGCCATTGCCACGGCGCGGCGGGAGGGATTGCGGCCGGCGACGCTCGATGCCGCGGGCTGAGGAGCCGGCCGCGATGGCGGAAGCGCCGGGTCTCGAGCGCCTCGCTTTCGCCCGCGATCTCTTCGGCGAACCGGAACGGACGCCGGCATCGCCGCGCCTCGAAGGGCTTTCGTGATGGACAGCTTGCCGCCGCCGCTCGCCGGGATCCGCGTCCTCGATTTCTCGCGCATGCTGGCGGGACCTTTCTGTACGGCGCTCCTGGCCGATGTCGGCGCCGACGTCATCAAGGTGGAAGGGCTCCAGGGCGACGATGCGCGGCATTTCGCTCCGCGCAGCGGCGGCGAGAGCGCCTATTTCCTGCTGATCAATCGCGGCAAGCGCTCGGTGACCCTCGACCTCAAGAGCGAGCCGGGGAGGCGGGCGGCGCAGGCGCTCGCCGCACGCGCCGATATCGTCGTCGAGAACTTCAAGCCCGGCGTCGCGCCTCGCCTCGGCATCGATTACGCGACGCTGAGCGCCCTCAATCCACGCCTCGTCTACGCCAGCATCTCGGGCTTCGGGCAAGAGGGGCCATGGGCGCACCGGCCGGCCTACGACATCATCGCCCAGGCGATGAGCGGCATCATGAGCATCAATGGACCCGCAGGCTCAGAGCCGAACCGCGTCGGCGAGTCGGTCGGCGACCTCGTCGCCGGGCTCCAGGCGACCTGGGCCATTCTCGCCGCCCTTCACGGCCGCGAGCGCGACGGGCGCGGCCAGCACCTCGATATCGCCATGGTCGATTCGCTGTTCGCGATCATGGTCACCGCGCTCTCGCAATACCTCTTCACCGGCGAGGTGCCGCAGCGGATCGGCAATGCGCATCCGATCAGCGCGCCGCTCGACAGCTTCGTGGCGGCCGACGGCCATTTCATCATCGCCGTCGCAAACGATGCCCTCTTTGCCCGCCTTGCCGCCGCGATCGGCATGCCGGAGCTCGCCGACGATCCGCGCTTTGCCACCGACATCGAGCGCAAGCGCAACGAGCCGGCGCTGAAGGCGATTCTCGAAGGCTGGACCTCGCAACGCACCGTCGCCGAGGCGGTCGAGACGCTCGAGCGGGCCGAGGTGCCGGCCTCGCCGATCCTCGCCATCGATCAAGTCGTGGCGAGCGCGCATGTGAAGGCGCGCGGCCTCATCCGCTCCGTCGTCCACCCGACCGCCGGCTCCGTTCCGGTGGTGCCGCAGCCGGTCCGCTTTCTCGGCTCGGGCGTGCTGCCGACGCGGCCGGCGCCGCTCCTCGGCGAGCACTCCGAGGAGGTGCTGCGCGAGCTGGGCTTGCGGTGACGGGTGCGATCGGCGCAGCCTGTGGGCAGCGCGTTCTTCGGCCGATCCGCCACAGGAGGAGATCCCGCATGTCATCCCCCCTGACCGTGCCGCCCCGCCGCGGCCATCAGAGCTTCCTCTATGCGCCCGTCGTCACCGACCTCGACAAGCTCGAGGCGCATTTCGCGATCCTCGGCATCCCTTACGGCGATCCCTACTCGATCGACGAGGTGACCAACGACCAGACCAATGCCCCGACCGCGGTGCGCCAAGCGACCGACCGCTTCTGCCGCGCGCTCGAGCGCTACGATTTCGATCTCGGTGGTCCCCTGCTCGCCGGCCGCGACCTCAAGATCGTCGATTGCGGCGACGTTCCGGGCGATGCGCGCGACCTCGGCGCCCATTACCGGCGGGCCGAAGCCGCGGTTCGCAAGATCCTCGCCGCCGGCGCCATTCCGATCACCATCGGCGGCGACCACGGCGTGCCCATCCCGGTGCTGCGCGCCTTCTCCGGGCGCGGTCCGATCACGCTCGTCCACATTGATGCCCATCTCGATTGGCGCGACGAGGTGAACGGCGTCACCGAAGGCTATTCGAGCCCCATCCGGCGCGCCTCGGAGATGGAGCATATCGGCGAAATCTTCCAGATTGGCCTGCGGGCGCAGGGCAGCGCGCGGCAGGAGGAAGTCGATGCCGCGCTCGCCTATGGCGCCCATCTCGTCACCGCCCACGAGCTCCACGATGTCGGCATGGATGCGGTATTGGCGCGCATTCCTGATGGCGCGCGCTACTATCTCACGATCGACGCGGATGGCCTCGATCCGTCGGTCATGCCCGCGGTCTACGGGCCGGCTCCGGGCGGGGTCACCTATCACCAGGCGCGCAAGCTCATCCACGGCCTCGTGCGCAAGGGCCGCGTGCTCGGCATGGACATCGTCGAGATCACGCCGCGCGCCGACGTGAACCGCATCTCCTGCATTACCGCCGGCCGCCTCATCATGAACCTGATCGGCGCCGTCGCCCGCGCCGGTTACTTCGAATGAGGCGCATGCGGGGCGGCGCTCAGCGGCCGAGCGGAGCCGCCGCGGCCGCATCTGCCTCTTGGCCGGGGAGGCATGCTGCGCAACGCCGACTCCGCACCCGGGCGCAGGCGCGCGCCTACGGCCGAGCCTCGAGCACCATGTTGAACGGTCCCTCGGCGGCACGGCGGACGCGGGTGAAGCCCGCCGCAGTGAGGAGCTCCGTCAGCTTTGTTTCGCCGGCCTGTGCACCAAGGGCTTCACCGACCTCCTGCGCCAACGAGGTCGGAACGCAGATCATGGTCGAGGCATTGTAGTAGAGGCGGCTTACCGGGCTCCCCACATTGTCGGCGGCGCGATCGGCGGCGATGGGCTCGACGATCATCCAGGACCCGTTCGGCCTCAGCAGCTTGCGCACATGCTTGGCGCAGCCGCGCGGGTCTCCCATATCGTGAAGGCAATCGAACATGGTCACGAGATCGAAGTCGCGGTCAGCGATCTCCTTGGCCGGCACCGTCTCGAAGCGAACGCGGTGCGCAAGGCCATGAGCCTTGGCATGGGCGTTGGCCTCTTCGATCGAGGGCGCGTGGAAATCGTAACCGACGAATGAGCTGGCCGGGAAAGCTTCCGCCATGAGAAGCGTCGAGAAACCGACGCCGCAGCCGATATCGGCGACCTTGGCGCCGAGCTGCAGCTTCGGCAGAACCCCATCAAGCGCCGGCAGCCAGGCTTGGACAATGCTGTTGACGTAGCCGGGACGGAAGAACGCGCCGACAGCGCAGAAGAGGCAGCCGCAGCTCTCGCCCCAGGCGACGCCCTTGCCCGTGCGGAACGCCGCCTCGACCTTCGGCTGGCCCTCGATCATGGCCGCCCCGAGATCGAAGGCGCCTTCGAGGTAGACGGGGCTGTCCTTGACCGCGAAAACCATCGCCTGCTCTGGGCTCAGGCTGAACCGCTCGCTGTCGGCATCGTAGGCAATGTAGCCATTCGCCGCCTGCGCAAATGCCCATTCACGCACGTAGCGTTGCGCCAGCCCGGTCCGCGCCGCAAGATCTGAAACAGCCAGCGGACCGTGGCGATGAAGCGCGTCGAACAGGCCGAGGCGGAAGCCGATGCGGACCGTCGGCACGCTGAATGCGCCTCCGAGATCTCCGAGCATCTTTCCCACCAAGGCGCCAAGCTTTTCATTGTCGATCGTCGTCATAGCAGCGTTCTCCGTTTTCGTTGCGCTTTCGGGTCGATCGGTTCGGGCGGTCGGACGACCGAATCGAGGGTCTTGCAGGCTGGCTAACATCATCAATTCACCTCTTCTTGCTTTTCGAGTGCCGCCTACTGACCTGCTCGGGCGGATCGTGCTGCGTGCCCGCGGGGCGGAGCAGCGGTAATGCCCGGAGCGCCGAAGGTTGCCATTGACAGCATTGCCGAGCTGAGCAGTAATTCGGTCGTCCGACCGAGTTCGGCCACGATTGGGTGCCGTTGTCAAGCGATGAGTGATGGGGAAAGGAAATCTGCGATGGCAAGACGAGTCGCAGCACCGGCGAAACAAGAATCCGACTCTCGCATGCTGCTGCTCGACGCGGCGCGGCGGTGTCTGCGCGAAAGCGGCTATTCTGGCCTTTCGACGCGCCGGGTCGCGGAAGCGGCGATGATGCCGCTCAGCCAGATCCACTATCACTTTGGCTCGAAGGAGGCGCTGATCTTAGCGGTGCTGGAGCACCAGAACCGCCGTCTTCTCGAGAGGCAGGAGGCGACCTTCGCCGCCGACCTGCCGCTGTGGAAGCGATGGGAGAAGGCGTGCGACTATCTGGACGAGGATCTGGCATCGGGCTATGTGCGCGTCCTCCAGGAAATGATCGCGGCCGGATGGTCGAACGCGGATATTGCCGCCGCGGTTCGCAAGCTCCTGTCCGGCTGGTACGCGCTACTGAACCGGGTTGCCAAAGAAGCGGCCCAGCGCTTCGGGTCGCTCGCGCCTCTCAAGGCGGACGATATCGGTTGTCTCGTCGGCAACGCCTTCCTCGGCTGCGAGGCG